>Ga0164290_1000670_pt1 | contig 94243 bp, 88 predicted proteins | sample Micstemetagenome_FD_108782 | JGI IMG/M metagenome (GOLD analysis project Ga0164290, IMG submission 108782) | Contaminated culture microbial community from soil near Moab, Utah, USA - Microcoleus steenstrupii SON62 (Illumina Assembly) | ecosystem: Environmental > Terrestrial > Soil > Soil crust...
CAAGCCGCGAAGGAAGCCGGTGCTGGTACCGCGATGACGATTGAAGAGCCGATGGCGGCCGCGATCGGCGCAGGTCTTCCGATCTCCTCACCCGGCGGCAACATGGTCGTCGACATCGGGGGCGGCACGGCAGACGTCGCCTGCATCTCGCTCGGCGGCATCGTGCTGTCGCACAGCCTTCGGATCGGTGGAAATAAGCTGGACGAGGCGATCATCCGCCACATCCGTAACTCCTACAATCTGATGATCGGCGACCCGACGGCCGAAGAAATCAAGATCAAGATCGGTTCGGCCTACCCGCTTGGGCAGGAGCTCCGAATGGAGATCCGCGGTCGAGACCTCGTTGCCGGTCTCCCCAAGAGCGTCGAGGTCAGCAGCGAGGAGATTCGCGAGGCGCTGAGCGAGCCGGTTCGACAGATCGCCGAGAAGGTCTGTACCGTCCTCGAGGAAACCCCGCCGGAACTGGCGAGCGACGTCATTGAGCGCGGCATCACCTTGACCGGGGGCGGCGCCCTCCTGCGGGGCCTCGACCGGCTTTTGCACAGCGTCACGGACATTCCGGTCCGGGTTGCGGACAACGCCCTGAACTGCGTCGCGATCGGTACCGGACGGGCATTGGAAGAGCTCGAGGCGATTCAGAAGAGCGGAGCGGTAACGACAATATGAGAATGATCCTTGCTTTCACGGTTCTCGCCGGCATCGCCATCGCTCCTTTGGCGGCTGGCCAGGCGCCCGAAGGCAAGGAGAAGCTGGGTCGAACGAAGCGTGTCGCCCCGTCCGTAAACGGTGCCGTGACGGCAGCGGAGGCTCGAGCCGTGTTCACCCGCGCTGAGCGAGTGATCGCCGCGACTCTGAAAGTGCCGGTGCTCGGAAAGGTCGGAATCGCGGCTTCGAGCCGCCCGATGACGCGGACTCAGGCGGTCACTGAGTTCAGCCGTCTCTTCCAAATGGCATCGCCGTCGTTCAAGCTCACGCCGCGCCCGGTGAAGTTCGAAGCCCAGCGCCTGAAGATGGCGGATCCTGCCGCTCGCCAGAAGTTGACGCTGTTGGTGCAGGCTGGTGCGGTGGCGCCGTTCGGCCCGGTCGCATCCGGCCCAAGCGACTCCTTGTCGGTAAAGGAGTTTGGCGACGCTCTCGGCTTTTTGCTGGCGCGAATCGCTGAGATGAGCCACCTGCCGAGCCGCAAGTGGACTCCCGCTCTACAGGGCGACGAGTAGGCGCTCGCCTACTGCTCGATGACGCGGCCGACACCCGGGACGAGCACTCGGAGCTGCTCTTCGATTCCGTGCTTGAGCGTGAGTGCTGACATAGGGCAGCCTCGGCAGGCGCCGGTCATCCGGATCGTCACGTCTCCTTCATCCGACACCGACACGAGCTGGATGTCGCCGCCGTGCGATCGCGCGTACGCCTGCACGTCCGCCATCGCGGACTTCACCTGAGGGTAAAGCGGGCCCATGTCGGCCGGCGACACCTCGGGACGACGGAACAGATTTCTGATCAGGCTCATTCGGCTTCTCCTGATCTCTATGGTACTCGGTGCGAAGACAAGGGGGCGGGACGGCCGCCCCCTCGTTCGTTACAGTCTCCGCACCCAGACCTGCATGTTGGTCGCACCTCGGTTGTTCCAAGCGAAGTACGGGATGAACTTGGCCTGCGTCTCGCGCGAGTCCGCCGTACCTGCCTCGGCGTACAGGTCGTCGACGAACACCTCGACCTCCGACACGCCTTCGACCGTGAGGGTCGTCACGCCCGAGAGCATCTTCTCCTCGTTGATCTCTACCGGCGCATCGAGATCCACTGAAAGTAGCTGGGGTGCGTATCCAAGGTCGTGCTCTTCGGCGCAGTACACCAATGGACCGTAAGTCAGGCAGGCGCGTCCGAGATTATCCCGAACGCGCGGATCCGCTTCGACCCACTTCGGCTGCACTTCGTAATCGATCGTGAGCACGTCGCCGGGACTCCAGGTGCGGTCGAAGACGGCGTAGCCGTTGTCGTAGTCGGCTTGCTCTTCGGCAGTCGGAAGGTCCGTGTTAACGTCCTCGGCCCAGCCCGGGATGCGTACGTGGAGCGCGAAGTTCGTCGGACGCTCCGGCTGGACGCGGATTCGAACCTGACCCTTCCACGGGTACCCGCCTTCCACGGAGATCTTGGTGGGAACGCCGCCGAGAATCTCGTTGGCCTCAAGGCCGGTCGGCACGTGGAGATAGAACGCGTCGTCGGAAGTCCCTACGACGTACTTTCCGAGGGAGCCTAGGAGTCGGGCGATGTTCGGCGGGCAGCACGCACAGGTGAACCACGGCACCCGCTGGTGGGTCCCTCGGCTCTCGAGCGGGTTCGTGTAGAAGAACTGATCGCCCGAGAGGGAGATTCCTGAGATCGCGCCATTGTAGAGCGCCCGCTCGAGAACGTCGGCGTACTCGCCGTTGCCAGTCATCTCAAGCATGCGGTGACCCCAGAAGATCAGGCCAACGGAGGCGCACGTCTCGGCGTAGGCGGTGAGATTCGGGAGGTCGTAGTCTCCGGTGAATCCCTCGTTGCTCGCGCTCGGACCGATTCCTCCAGTCACGTACATCCGCTTCTTCGTGAGGTTGTTCCAGATGCGCTCGAGCGCAATTTCGAGGTCCCGGTCCTCTCGGCCGTCGGCGAGATCGGCTGCGGCGATGTAGAAGTACATCGCGCGAACGGCGTGCCCGACGATCTCCGTGTGCTCTCGAATCGGCGCATGGTCCTGGGCGTACTCGCCGTTGTACTGCCCGTTCTTGCGAAGAAGCCCCGGAGCGTGGGGCGACAAGGCCATCGCCTCTTGATCGTCGAGTTCGAGCTCGAATGGGCTCGGACGCTTGCCACGTTCCTCGACCATCCAACGGGCGTACTCCCGGTACTTCGGATCCCGCGTCGCGGCGGAGAGCCGAAGCAGTGCCAGCTCGATCTCCTGGTGCCCGCAGTAGCCGCTACGACCTTCGGGACCGAAGATGGACATTACGTGATCAGCGAACTTGGTGCTGACCTCAAGCAGACGTCGGTCTCCGAGGCTCTCGAAGACCGCCACGCCAGCCTCGATGAGGTGGCCGCCGCAGTACATCTCGTGCATCGTATTGAGGTTTCGCCACTTCAGGTCTGGATGTCTCAGCTGGAAGAACGTGTTGAGGTAGCCGTCGGACTCCTGCGCGGCGACGATCGCGTCGATCGTCTCGTCCATCTGGCGTCGCACCGTGTCGCTCTTTCCGGTCGCGAGGGCGTAGGCGCACGCTTCGACATACTTGTATACGTCGCTGTCGTCGAACCAGAGCCCCTGGAAGTCGCCTGGCTCCTTTCCCGCCGCGCGATGAAAGTTGCTCAGTCGGCCGGTCTTCACGATCTGCTCGTACTCCGCTGGTAGCGTCGTATCGAGGAGCACGCGCTGATAGCGCGACCAGAACGGATCGGTGATCCGGATCTGCGAGAGGGGCAAGCTGCGCATTCGCCGACTGAGGGTCATGGCGGGGAGTTTAGCCGAACTCTCCGCCGCTCCTCGAGGCTCGCCGGGGGCGACTCGCAAAGCTCTCGTCATTAGTGCCGGCCATCAAGGCCGCTTCCGGCAAGTCGTTCGGTGACAAAGTGCCGCCTCTCGTCCTCGTCCGCTAACCGCCTGGTTTGAGGATGCCCCGCTCTTCGTAGATCGGCCGAAGGACTTGGCGGAAGGCGGGCACGGAATAGCAGAAGTAGGCGCTGCCGAAGAGGGTGATCAAGCCGGCGATCGTGAGAGAGACGGCGGTGCCGAGTTGTTGGGCGAGCGCACCGGAGAGCAGGCTACCGATCGGCATCGTGCCGATGAAGGCCATCGTGTAGAACGCCATGACACGGCCGCGCATCCGGTCTTCGACGAAGGTCTGAAGCAGGGTGTTGGTGGCACCCATGTGCAGCATCGCGCCGAACCCAAGGATCGCCAGAACCGGTAAGCCGGTCCAGACCGTGGGCGCCAGGCCGAGCAGGATAAGACTTACGCCAAACGTCGCGGAGGAGATCACAATCCAGCGTCCCAAACCAAGGACGGAGTCCCGGCGAGCCAGCATGTAGGCCGAGACGAGCGCGCCCACTCCCACGGCACCGTAAAGGTAACCGAGCGTGCCCGAGTCTCCCTCGTACCGCTGCTTTGCGAGAACTGGGAGCAGCACCTGGTAAACGCCGCTGGAGAGGCTCGCAACCGCGATCAGGCCCAGCAAGAGCCGTATCGGCTGCAGCCCCCAAGCGTAAGCGGCTCCCTCTCGGAGGTCTCGCATCGGCTTGGCCGGGCCTTCCGGCCGTTCGTGAGCCTTGAGGCGCATCATGCTCAGCGCGGCGATCACGCAGATGAAGCTCGCCGCGTTGATGGCGAAACAGACACCCTCGCCGACGGCGCGAATCGTGAGACCAGCGATCGCGGGTCCGATCAATCGGGCGATGTTGAACTGGGTGGAATTCAGCGCGATCGCATTCGGAAGATCTTCCGGACGTTCCACCAAACCGGGGACCATCGCCTGCCGCGCTGGCGTGTCGAACGCGTTCACGACGCCGATGAAGCCGCTGAGAAACAGCACGTGCCAAACCTCGACCCGCCCCAGGAGCACCAGAGCCGCGAGCACGAGGGCTTGGACCAGCGCCAACACTTGAGTGACGATGAGCAGCTTGCGACGGTCGACACGGTCGGTGATCACGCCGGCGAACGGCGAGACGCCGAACATCGGAATCTGCGAGACGAACGCCACGGTCCCCAGCAGCACCTCGCTCCCGGTGAGCCGGTACACCAGCCAGCTCATCGCAACCGACTGCATCCAAGTGCCAATCAGGGAGAGGGTCTGTCCGACGAAGAAGAGGCGGTAATTGCGGGAACTCAGGGCTCGGAGCGACCCGTTGGTGTCCACAACACTACTGACGTGGACCCGCAGGCACAGTTCGGCGGCTAGGCCGAAAGCGGGGAGCTGAATCGAAGGGAGTGGTGCCGTCGCTCGGACTCGAACCGAGATGCCTTTTGGGCGCCGCCACCTGAAGACGGTGCGTCTACCAATTTCGCCACGACGGCCTGGATTCAGCTTGCTCGTGCCGGGTTCGGCACGAGACAAGAAGATACCTCAGACCGCCGCCGGATGCAAGGGCCCCGCCCAAGGGATGTCTTCGAGAAAGCCTTGGGCCGGGCTGCTGTAATGTTCGTGGTCCCACTGGGCGTAATCTTCCAATTCCTCGAGCGCCTCTATATCGCCGCACAAAGCGAGCACTCCGACAATGCCGACTCGGGTGAGGGTGCTCGCCTCCCGATCCAGCATGTGCCGCGCCTCATTCTCGACGGCGTGCCCTATCGCGTCGAAGAGAGCGACAATTGCATATCGCCGAACCGCCGGATGGCGGTCCGCCAACCCGTTCCGGATGGCCGGGGCCGCTTGGCGACCAAGGTTGCTTAGAGCGCTGAATGCGGACGCCCGTACGAGCCACTCTTCGTCCCGCGTTCGTTCCTTAAGAGCCCGTAAGTCCTGACGGGTTGCGATCTCACCGAGACACTCGGTGGCCTCGTTCCGCGTTATAAAATCGGGATCGGAGAGGAGCGACCGCAGGAGCATCCGCAGTACATCGCGGCGTCGGCGGAACGTCGACCGATCTCCTTCGACGAAGAACGCTTCGATCGCAGTGTCTTTGCTGCTAAAGATCTTCCGCGTGGCGAAGATCTCATAGGCTCTTCGCAGATCCTCATCCGTCGGCCTTCCGCGATTCATGCGTGTATTCTGCCCGCTCTATACTGTTGCTATGGAAACCACGGCACCGGCGCGCAGCACCGTCGTTCGCAGCAAGGAGACGTACGAAGGGAAACAAGGCCTGACGTACTTCTCAGGCATCGCCCGCGAGACCGTCGGGGCTCAGGCGATTTGTATGCATGTCCTCACGATCCCGCCCGGGAAGCGGGCAAATGCTCACTTCCACGAGTCGCATGAGAGCGCGATCTACCTCGTTTCTGGTCGCACCGAGCAACTCTGGGGCGAGCGCCTTGAGAACCACGACGAGATCGCTCCAGGCGACTACGTCTACATCCCGGCTGGTCTGCCGCACGTCGTTTGGAACCCGAGTGAAACCGAGGATGCGGTTGCGGTGATCGCGCGTACGGATGCAAGCGAGCAAGAGAGCGTGATTCTCACGCCTGAGCTGGAGGCGGTCGTCGAGGAGTTTCTCGCAAGACGAAAGTCGGTCGTCTGACAAACACCGTTTCTTTATTGCAACGGGTGGTTCCTTCTGATAGGCTCGTCCCATGGACGAGCCTGTTCTTCTAGTTCACGGTTACAGCACCGAGGGACAGACGCCAAGCGGAAAGCAGTTCGAGTACAGCGACCTGACGAAAATCTTCGGCGATCTTCCAGAGCAGCTGCGGGCCGAGTTTCCGGGCTCAGTCCAGCCAATCAGCCTGTCGCGCTACATCTCGCTCGACGACGACCTGGATATCGACGACTTGGCGTTCGCCTTTCAGCGAGCCCTGCAGAACTCGCCAATGACGGTTGGAGAGCCTGGCGGAGAAGTCACCGGGTACCGAGACTTCAACGTCATCATCCATAGTACGGGCGCGTTGGTGATCCGAAACTGGATTCGCCGCTTCTCGCGCCCCGGCAAGTGTCCGGTCAAGCGCATTATCCACCTCGCCGGCGCGAACTTTGGCAGTGGCTGGTCGCACATCGGTGATTCGCTCCTCGCAAAGTATGGGAGGGAGATTCTTTCCGGAACCGAGAGGGGAATCCAAGTCCTGAGCGCGCTCGAGTTCGCATCGAGCTTCACCATTGACCTTCATCGGCATTTCCTGCGGCCGGGCACGCGGATGCTGGAGGACTATGGAGTCAGAGAGTTCTGCATCATTGGGAGTCAGGTTCCCGGTGCATGGGTCCTCGCGCCCATTCGGTATGGGAAAGAAGATGGCTCGGACGGCGTGGTCCGGGTGAGCGCGTGCAATCTCAACTGGAACTACGTTCGGATAGGCCCGGCGAAGAGACCTGAGAGCATCGCCTGGAAAGACGCGGACGGTTTCGCCAGCAAGGCGCTGAACGGCGACGGGATTGAGTTCGACCCGGCCGGGTTCGGCGGTAGCTACTACCGGGTGATCGAGACGCTAACCCCTCCGACGTGGCGAGGGATTGAAGACGCCGATGTTGCCGCAGGTCGTCATCAGTCTCTCGTCTTCGACAGCTTCAGTGCAGTCGATCCTAGCTGGTCAGGGGTTGCCACGACAGTTCCTTTCGCCATCCCGTTCCAATGCGCACACTCGGGCGACGAGATCGGAGTCGTCCACGGAAAAGAGACGCGAGACGATGTGCTGCCGTTGATTCGTACGGCGCTTGAGTGCGACTCCGACGCCGACTATGCATCAGCGGCGGAAACGTACGACGCTGTAACTCAGCGAACTTACGCGCGAGTGGCCAAGCCGGAGCACAAAGGCTTCTTGGGCGAGTTGCAACGGGGGGTGCGCAATCTTATCGAAGACCGGGATGAGTTGCTTAGGCAGGTCCTTGAGAACCCGAAGGGGCAGTACGATGGACACGCCCAGGTCGTCTTCCGCGTTCGCGACCAGAATGGCCAACCGGTGCGCGACTTCAGCGTCCATCTCGATAGCTTCGGCAACAGCGTGATGCCGGATGAGATGATCGACCGCATGTTCGAGGACCAGCACAAGAACGACCGGACTCCGAACACGATCAACTTCTACCTTCGGGTTGAGTGCTGGGAGGAAGACCGAGCCGGTGGAAGGAGTTGGCGGTACAGGGTGCCGGACGTGAAGGGACTTGACCTTGAGATCGACGTCGCCGACATCGACCGCGACCGCCTCGTCTACGTACCGTTGCGTATGCGGCTGCCAGCGAAGGAGCTCATTAAATACATCCAGCCGCATCGGACGACGGTTTTCGACATCGAGCTGATGCGGCTGCCCTCGGATCAGGCATTCCTGATCCGAGATCCTATGCCGGGATAGCGCGAGTTCCGGGCTTTGTAATCGGAATCGCAGCGAGCCACTCCGGCACCTCTTCGGGCGCGTACGAGACCGCCTCCACTTTGTAGGCACCGATGAGAGGCAACTCAAGGTTCAGGCCAGGTTGGCTGCGATCGATCAGGACGCCGTAGCCGACCACCGCTCCGCCGGCGCTCTCAATGGCCGCGCGGGACTCGATGAGCGAGGTACCCGTGGTGAGGACGTCGTCGACGATCAACGCTCGAGTGCCGGGGGGGAGCGTCTTGTTGCGTCGAAGGGTTTTGGCGCCATTCTCGCTCTCGATGTAGACGGCCGGGATGCCGAGTTGGCGCGCGACCTCGAAGGCGATGATGATTCCGCCGGTGGTCGGCCCGGCGACGACGTCGAACGCAATTCTCTGGGCCTGGACGGCGCTAGCGATCTCGGTGCAGAGCGCGCTCAGCACATCAGGGCGCTCGAGAACTCTGAACTTTTCAAAGTAGACCTCGCTGTGGCGGCCGCTGGTCAGCAGGAAATGGCCACGGAGGATCGCGCCGGATTCCTCGAGGAGTTGCTGGAGCATCATCAAATGCTGAGTAAACCTGAGGCGGGGCGAGCGATGGGCTCTGCCTGGTGGAGCCGCCTCGCCGCCGGCCAAAAACCGTTCTGCTGAGTCGGCACGAACTACCGGAACTCAGCGACCACTTCGATCCTGCCGACGATGTGCCGGTTGAACTCCTCGAGTTCCTCGGCCGGAACCCAAAGCTCCTGGTGGCCACGCCCGCCGACGGTTTGCACCTCATACTGCGCGATGAACTCAGCGTCGACTTCGAATCGCGTGACGTACCCCACACGGCCGGAGGCTTCGTCCTTGGTATTCCAGTCGCGGGCGATCTGCTCCGCGTACTCTTGGTTCAGCACGGGATAGAAGATCGGCTGAATCGGAAGCCGGGGAGGGAAGGCCCTGAAACCGGCTTCCGCGATCAAGTCAAGCTCGGCTTGTCCGACGGGTCGGTAGAGCGTCGTGACCACGGTCAACCGACGACGCTGAACGGCGTCAGGTCGCGCACGACCTCATTGTTCTCGCCCAGGAGCACGATCTTGGGGACGATCGCCTCGTCGGTGAGGTCGAACGCCGCGATGATCACACGGTCGCCAGCGCGAAAGAAGTGAGCCGCGCCGCCGTTGAGGCCTACGACGCCCGGAGGTCCCGCGAAGACGTAGGTCTGAATCCGGGCGGTGTGATCCACCGCCCAGATGTGGACGAGCTCTCCGTCTTGCAGTCCGACGCGCTCCATGAGACGGCCGTCGACCTCGATGCTCCCAACGTAGTCGGGATTGGCATAGGTGACGCGTGCGTGGTGGAGCTTTGCCTTAAGCAACTGGGACAGGCGCATTTTCTTCTTTGGGGGACTCGACCAGGGGCTCCTCGACCGGGTCGGCCGAGGGCGGGACGTACGACGACTTCCGTCGGCGTCGGGAGTAGGCGGCGATCAGGCCGCCGAGAGTGAGGATACCAGTGCCTCCCCAAACCATCCCGGTGAGGGGCTTCGTGAACACCTCAATCGGATAGATCGGCGTGGAGAACAGCATCCGGACGGTTACGGACTTCGTCGCGGCATCCATTCCGGTCATCACGACCCGCAGGTCGTCGTTGATCTGCGGAAGCGTCGGCGACCCGCCGATCTCCATCTCCGGCATGACGTGGTGGACCATGCCCTCGACCTCAACCCGCAGGCGAGCTCCGATCTTGGTGCCTCCCATGCCGGGCTGGCCGGTCATCTTCTGACCGAGATACTTCACCGTGATGCCGTTCACCGTCTTGGATTCGCCCGGCATGAACGTCACGGGCTCCTTCCAAACGTCGATGATCGGCGCACCGAGAGTGAAGTAGAAGTCGTGCATCACACCGCGCTGGATGTGCGGCCATACGAAGGGCTCGTCCTCCGCTTCAGGTCGCGGCATGTAGAACAACCCGGGCCGCGCCGTGAACTTGCCGCCGTCAGGCGCCGTGATGTCGAACAGAACCTTGCCCTCTCGGCTGCGTAGGTTCGGGTCGGTCATCTCGCGATAGTTCACCGTGTAGCCGAGCGCCGAGGTCGGGCGGTCTGGGCGGAGGAAGATTCGCTCGCTGTGCTCGAAGCCTCGCGAAACGATGAGGCCCGCCATGAGAACGGCGAGACCAAAGTGCGAGACGAACCCGCCCGTACTTTCCGTGAAGCGCTTGCCCATCTCCACGAGCCTCCACCCGTTGCCCATCACGGCCACGGTGCAGAGGAAGAGCTGGATGGCGACGACGGGTAAGAGGCCGACCTGCACGCCCGCGAAGATCCGAACAAACTCCGCTCCTGCTTGGCCCGTGCGCGGGAGGAGAAGTCCAACGGAGACTGCGAGGCCGGCAGCAAGCAAGACTGCTGAACGAGCCAGCAAGCCGGACCTCGGTAGCGCGCGCCACGCGAAGATGGGTGCCAGTGCGGCAACCAGCATCACGGGAAGCAGGTACCACGGCGCGACCTTTCCGGCAACCGGTTCCACGCCGAGGCCGGCTAGAACGGGCCAGAGAAGGCCGACCGACACGAGCGTCGTGCCGAGCCCGAGAAGGACGGGGCCCGATCCCTTGACCTGTTCGACGATCCGCCAAGTGTTCGCCACCGCGGCGAAATTACAGATCAGCAGAAGGATCGCGACCCAGATCACGAGGCTCATTCGGAAGCCCAGGAACATGGGGATCGTCTGGCCATAGAGGTCGGAAATCCCCCACTGCGGCAGGCGCAAGGCGATCAGCATAAGGCCCGTCAACCCGGCGGAGACGCTCAGAAGGGCGACGGTCCGGTTGAACAGCTCCTTGCCCGTCATGTTTCGCCACGAGGCGTACGGCGCGACGGCGACGAGGATCATGATCGGCACGAAGAACCAGCCGATGACCTTGTGATACACCGGCTCGTCGACCGTGCCGGCGGTGCGTCCGCCGAGGCCGCTGATCACCGGCCAGCTCATCCCGATCGCGATGGTGATCGAGAAGAGGCTGAGCAGCAGGACGCCTAGCCCATAAAGCGACTCGCGGTTCACTCCCTCGGCCAACGGGCGGGGCGAATCCGCGGCCCGCGCGAGCTTCCGGCCGCGTGCGAAGTAGAGGCCGAAGAAGCCGAGAATCGTCGCGCCCATGAACCCGAGCAGGATGTTGAGCGCCGAGCCGTCCATCTTCGCGAACGAGTGAACGGAGAAGTCCGACAGCCAGCCCGAACGGGTGAGGAACGTGCCGTACACGAACGCCATGAACGGGAAGGCGCCGAGCAGGAGGTTCGCACCGTGCCATCGGCCGCGGTTGATCTGAACGATGAGTCCGTGCACGAATGCGGCGAGGATGAGCCACGGCACGAAAGAGACGTTCTCAACCGGGTCCCACTTCCAGAAGCCGCCCCACCCGAGGGTCTCGTACGCCCAGAAGCCGCCCATGCAGACCCCGAGACCGAGGATGGCGAGCGCACTCAGCGACCAAGGTCGAACCTGCTTCGCCCAGTCCTTGACGTTGCCAGAGGCCATCGCGGCGACGGCATACGCGAACATCACGGTCAGCGCGCCAAAGCCGAGGAAGATCGTCGGAGGGTGGATGACGACCCAGTAGTTCTGCAGCGACGGCATCAGACCGTTGCCGGTCGGAGGAATAAAGACCTTGCCGTCGCGGACAACCTCCTTGATCAGGTTGAACGGCGTCTCGTAAGCGAGGATGCCGGCCAGAGCCGCAAGGAAGGTCGCGAAAACGATGGTGAACCAGCGGCGGTACTCGCCGGAGCTTCGCAGGGCGAGGAGTCCGAAGACGGCCGAGGAGCACGCCCACAATAGGAACGAGCCTTGCTGGCCCGCCCAGACACCCGCGATCTTGTATTTGAGATCGGTGTGGACATCCGCCCGCTCGAACACGTACTGGTACTGGAACTGATTCCGCGCGAAGAGGGTGACGAGACACCCCATGGCGGTGAACAGCGAGACCGAGCCGAGTGCGAAAGTGGCGGTGCCCAGCTTGCTCAACCCCGGCTTGCGGCTCTGAAGGAGCCAGGCGACGGCCGAGATGAGGAACAGGGCGATTGCGGCGAAGATCGCCGCCTTACCAGCCTGTCCGAGCTGGAGCGACCAGGACTGAGCCTGAGGAAAACCGGCGAGGGGGTCTTGGTTCAAGGGAAGTCGATCCTAGTGACGGGTCATTGGGCGCCCTTGCCCTTTTCCTGCCCCTCATATCGCGAAGGGCACTTGGTCAGAAGCTCTTTGGAGACGAACTCGTCGCCGACCACGCGGCCGATGGCAACGACTTCGACCGCGTCGCCCATGTTGGCGGGCGCGTCTCCTTCGTGGCGCACGGTCATGATCTCGCCGCCCTTGTCCTTGAGCTGGAAAGTGGTCGTGCGTGTCTTGAAGTCCGTGTGGATGCTCTCTTTTACGAGAGCTCCCGCAAGATGAAGCCGATCGCCGCTCGTCTCACGTGCCTGCGCAACGGTGACGTACGGGCTGGCGTTGGAAACGAACGCGCCGACCACGCCAACCATGGCGAGGATGGTGACGACCGCCGTAACGAGAGGACCCTTCTTCATCTGACCTTCGAGGATACCGGAGCCACCTGGTACTACGCCGGGATCGAGACGACCGCTCCGGAACCTTTGGAGAGTCAATGGCGGTTGATTGGATAAACTCATGCAGATGCGCGCGACCCGCTCCGTTCTTATCCCGGCTCTGGCCGCGGCCGTTCTCGTTGGTCCAGTCGGTCAGACCCAAGCTCAGACCGCCACGACTTCGAAGCCGGCGGTCAACCCGTACATCTTCAACTTCCAGACCAGCGTCGGAAGCTTCAAGCTCGAAGGCTCGGACGAGACGCCGCCCAAGGGGCGCCTGACGATCAACTTCCGAGGAAGCGTCCTCGTGAGTGGCCTCCGCCCAGGAGGAAAGATCACGCCGAAGGGGAACGTCCGACTAGAGATGGACGACAAGCGGTACAACAAGAAGGTCTACTTCGGCCAGGGGCAGCTCGTGGTCGAGGGCACGGTTCGCGCGGTGCAGTTCTTCGGACGCGACCTGAAGGGTCGGTACGAAGGCGGCACGGGCAACTTCCGCCTCTACGGCGAGTTCGACAAGAAGCTGGAGACCGGCACCCATTGGTTCGAAGGCGAAACTGAGCGGACTCCCTGGGGAACCGGTGGACCGACGATCCCCGTCCCGCGACAAGATCTCGCCCAGGCGCCGACGAAGGTTCGCGTCAACCCGAAGAAGGGCTAACGCGCTTGCTCGAAAGCACCTTCGTTCACATCCCTGGTGTCGGCGCCCAAACGGAGCGGGCGCTTTGGGACCAGGGATGCCACACCTGGCACGACCTTCTGGCCTCTCCCGACAAGTATTCCTGCGGACAGATTGGCAAGGAATCGATGCAGGCGGCGGTCGTCAAGAGCGTTGAGGCGCTCCAAGGTCGGCGTCACGGGTTCTTCCGGTACGGGCTGGGAACGAAGGAGGCGTGGCGTGCCTTCCCCGAGTTCCGCGATGCGTGCGTGTACCTGGACATCGAGACCGACGGCGGCCGAAATGGCGACTCGGTCACGACGATTGGAATGTACGACGGTAACGAGTTCACCTGCCTCATCAAGGGGCGGGATCTGGATCACTTTCCCGACATCATCGCGCGCTACTCGATGATCGTCACCTTCTTCGGCACTGGCTTCGACGTGCCGATGCTTCAGAAGTGCTTCCGCGGGATTCGAATGGACCAGCTCCATTTGGACCTCTGTCCCACGCTCAAGCGGCTCGGCATCCGCGGCGGCCTCAAGAAGATCGAGAAGCAACTCGGCATCCAGCGGGGTGACGACACCGACGGGCTTGACGGCTTGGACGCCATTCGCCTATGGCGGCGCTACACGACGCTGGGCGATGACGGAGCTCTCGAGACGCTGATCGCGTACAACCGGGAGGACGTCGTGAACATGGAACGGCTCGCGGAGTACACCTACGACAACATGCGCAAGCTGGTCCTTCTTGGCAACGACTGTACCGTTGGTGTCTCGCCGACGTAGGTCGGCTTCGAGTTGCCAGCGCCTCCAAATGAGAACGGCCCACGTCGCTTGCGACGTGGGCCGTTCTCATTTCAGCGAGCCGAATCAGGCGACTTTCTTGAAGGCCTCGATCGCTCGATCGAGCTTCGCATCGTCGATGTCGGCGTGAAGCACCAAGCGCAGCCGGTTCTCGGCGACGGGGAAGCAGAGCACGTTCTCTGCGGCTAGCTTGGCCTGCCACTCGACCGCGGGCGCGGTCGTGTGAACAAGCACCATGTTGGTTTCGATCTCGTCGGTCTCGACGCAAAGGCCGGGGATGGAGGCGAGGGCGTGGCCGGCACGCTTGGCTCGGGCGTGGTCGTCGGCGAGGCGGTCAACCATTTTCGTCAGGCTGACGATGCCACAGGCCGCGAGAATGCCCGACTGCCGCATTCCGCCGCCGAGCCGCTTTCGCCAGATGCGGCCGCGCTCGATGAAGTCGGCGTCGCCGCAGAGAAGGGACCCAACGGGGGCGCGAAGACCCTTGCTCAAGCAGAAGTTGATGCTGTGGACGTGGTCCGCAATCTCCTTCACCGGGATGCCCTGGGCGACCGCGGCATTGAAGACGCGCGCACCGTCGAGGTGAACCTTCATGCCGTGGCGGTCCGCGACTTCGCGATAGGCCGCCATCGTCTGCTGCGGAATAACGGCGCCGCCCGCGCGGTTGTGCGTGTTCTCAAGGCAGAGAAGGGAGGTGCCCGGAGTGTGGAGGTTCGCCTTCAGTATCCGCCGCTCGACGATGGCAGGGTCGATCGCACCTCGGTTAGAGGGCAGGGTCCAGCTAACCACTCCCGCTAGCAGCGCCGGTCCTCCGACTTCGTAGTAGAGGATGTGAGCCTCTTCCTCGATGAGGATGGCGTCGCCCGGTTGGCAGTGGCACGCCACGGCGATCTGGTTGCCCATCGTGCCGCTGGGCACGAAGATGGCGGCTTCCTTACCCGTCATCTCGGCGGCAAGACGCTCGAGCTCAGCAACCGTCGGCTCGTCGCCGAGGACATCATCGCCGAGTGGCGCGCTACGCATCGCCTCGAACATCTCCTCGGTGGGACGAGTGACCGTGTCGCTTCGAAGGTCGACGACGTTACGCTGATCGGAAGGGAGGGATGGGGTGTACATCTTGGAAGGGGCGCGACCGCGGCCGCGCTTTTCCTACGCCGGGGTGCGCTTCAGGTCTACCCCAAAGGTGGCGGAAGCGAAGCCAAGTCGTATAACCTGCCGGGGTGATGAGGGCACTTTTGGTCGGCGCCGGCGGCATGGGCCGCACTTGGGGCGAGAACTTGCTGAAGCGAGAAGACGTGACGCTCGCCGGTTGGGTCGACGCCCGACCGGGCGCCGCGGCGGAGGCGGCGGCTCAAAAGAGCGCGGAGCCGGAGTACCTCGGCACCAGCGTTGTGGAGGCGATCCGCGAGATTCGCCCCGACTTCGTCGTCGATGTGACCCCTCCGGAAGTGCATCACGACATCACGATCCTCGCGCTGAGCCACGGCCTCCCCGTGATCGGGGAGAAGCCGATGGCGGCCTCGATGAAGCAGGCGCGAGAGATGGTGGCCGCCGCCGACGCGGCCGGAAAGCTGTACATGGTCTCGCAGAGCCGACGGTACATCGGACAGCTGCAGGCTTACCGCGACGTGATTAGGCACCAGTTGGGCGGCCTTGGAATCCTGAACGCCGACTTCTACATCGGAGCCCACTTTGGCGGCTTTCGAGATGAGATGGACCACGTGCTCCTCCTCGACATGGCGATCCATACGTTCGACGAATCACGGTACTTGTCGGACGCCGACCCGGTGAGCGTCTACGCCGAGGAGTTCAACCCTTCGTGGAGCTGGTTCCGTGGCGCGGCGAGCGCGAACGCCCTCTTCGAGATGTCTGGCGGTCTTCGGTTCACCTACCGTGGCAGCTGGTGCGCCGAAGGGTTGCACAGCTCCTGGGACGGAGACTGGCGAGCGGTGGGACCGAACGGCACGGCCATTTGGGAGCATAACCAGACTCCGACGGCACAGGTCGTCACCGAGACGGGCGGCTTCCACTCGACCTGCGAAGACGTACAGGTGGAGGTGCCGACGATCAAAGGTGGCATCGAGGGCTCACTCGACGACTTCTTGAACGCGCTTCGAACGGGCGAGACGCCAAACGGCGAGTGCCACGACAACATCAAGAGCCTCGCGATGGTGTTTGGAGCGATCGAGTCGGCCAAGCGTGGCCAACGGGTCCAGATCGCGGAGATCTTGGAAGCCTAGCGGGCCGATTTCGACGACTCTTTGGGTTCGGTCTCAATAAAGAAGGCCGCGATTCTGTGCAGCGGGCCCAAGGTCGACGGTCGTTTCTGCCGGACTGCCGCAGGAAGTTCCATGTGCGCACCCCTAGCCTGAGCTAAGGCACCGAGAATGCCCGCGATGTCGCGAACTTCCGCCTGAATCTCGGTGGAGGCCGCTAGCCTCTGATCTTCTTTGCGCCATGTACGCACCAAGAGCGGCCATACAAAGAGAGCCATCAGCCCAGTCAGCGCCCCCGCCGCCGAAAAGTGGATCAGCAATCCGACCGAGGCCATCATCAAGACGAAAAATGCTAGGAGCCACTTGCGACCGATATGGCGGAGGTCCTGCCCGATCGATACGACGCGCATAGTGATGATCACGGCCAACATCGTGGGAACCGAGCCCGACCCAGTCGGATCCATCCACTCCAGGACCCATGGCCAGACGAGCGCCATGACGGCAACGGATGCCGCGGCTTGCACGACCTCAGCCTTTAACTTGCTGATCTCCGACGACGTCAACGGCGCATCATGGGCGGAACTAGTCGGCGAGTGCATCAGAACTTAAATAGAAGTGTATCGACTACATCTAGTCGAATGCGCGGGGTTCGCTGCAGGCTCTCCTTTTCTGACGGCCATCTGGATCGGAGCCGCTACCATCCCGGGAGTAGGAGCGTGAACCTGAGCGTGGCCGCTGCCGCTGACAGGTTCGCCATAATTGCGCCTTGACTTCGGCAAACCGAAGGGCCACAACGATTGATCAGGGAAGGCGCTCCTTGAGCGGCTGAATGAGAACTGTCGAGTTAGAAGTGAGCGATTCAGGCTCAACTCGTCGACTAGCTTGGCTTCTGCGGCCAAGTAGCTAGTGTCACCGCACCGAGGGTGATGCTTCCAAAACGGACGGCCTCGACTAATTGGCGCAGCGACGCGGATGACGGCTGGGCTGGTGATCGATCCGGCACTCTTTCGGGTGCCGGATCCAGGCGCTCACCGTGGGCCTACTTGGCGCAAGGCATCTCAGACCAAGGCAGCCAGCAACTCAGCCGTTTCCGTCAGCGCCTCGTCGAAGGCCTGCGTGGCTTCGTTGATCTGCTCCTCGGTAATGATGAGCGGCGGCTCCCAACGGAGGACGCGGGGATTGTTCAGCGTATAGGCGACGCAGACTCCGCGCTTGAGGAGCTGAGCGACGACCAGCTCACCGATCTCGTCCATCGTCATCTCGACGCCGAGCATGAGGCCCCGGCCACGGACTTCCTTCACCCACTCTGGGTGCTTGTCCGCCACCGCCTGGAGACCCTGCTTCATGAGCGCGCCGTAGCATTCCGCTCGCGCGACAAGGCCCTCTTCCTGCAGCACTCGGATGCCCGCGAGACCGGCGGCGCAGGCGAGCGCGTTCCCGCCGAACGTCGAGGTGTGCGCCATCGGGTTGGGGCTGTAGATCGCCTCGAACACCGCCTTGGTGCCGAGCGTCGCCCCAAGCGGCATCACGCCGCCGCCGAGCGCCTTCGCAAGCGGCATGAGGTCAGGCATCACTCCGTCGTGATCGACGCCGAAGTTCTTGCCCGTTCGTCCGAGACCGGTCTGAACCTCGTCGGCGATTAGCAGCGCGCCATGTCGGTCGCACGCCTCTCGAAGCGCTCGCATGTAGCCGTCAGGGGGGACGACGATGCCGCCCTCGCCCTGGATCGGCTCGACGATCATGGCGGCGGTCTGGGCGTCGATGGTGGCTGCCGCCGCCTCGGCGTCGCCGTACGGTACGAACACCACGCCTGGCATCAGGGGCTCGAACTTGGTCCGGTACTTCTCCCGCCCGGTCGTCGCGAGCGCCCCGAGCGTTTTGCCGTGATAGCTGTTCTCGGTCGAGACGATCTTGCTCCGGCCGGTGGCTCCCTTGGCGAACTTCAGGGCCGCCTCGACGGCCTCGGCCCCTGAGTTGTTGTAGAAGACGTACTCCACGCCTTCGGGCGCGATCTCGGCGAGCTTCTCTGCGAGGTCTGCCCCTGGCTTGGAGAAGAACGCCTTGCCGCTCAGCGCGATGGAATCGAGCTGGTTGCGGACAGCTTCCACCACTTTAGGGTGGCGGTGCCCGAGAGAGAAGGTGCCATAGCCTCCCAAGCAGTCGAGGAATCGCCGCCCCTCGTGGTCGTAGATGTAGCAACCTTCGCTGCGCATCTCGACGCCGAAACCGGCGAAGGCCATGAGCTTGGCGAGGTACGGGTTAATGTGCCGGCTGTACTTACCGACGACGTCAGCGTAGAGCGCATCCGCGTCCATGACCGAGTCTAGCGTATGACTCTTGCGCTGGGTTGCACCGGAGTGGGGAAGGGATTGCGACTGTGCTCGTCGGGGTAGCAGCGCTGGACCTCGCCGCAAAGACGGGCAAACTCAATCCGGGCCGCCACGGCCTCGCGTCCGGTGAGCGCGCTGACTCGCCCAGCGCGAATGCGAGCGGGCAAGAAGTCGAACGTGATCTGACGACCGAAGCTGAACCGGGCAAAGCCCGTCTGCGCCGGCAGCGGCGAGATCAGGTTGCCCATTGAGTACAGGATCGGAACGCCGCGGTACAACTCGGCGCCCTGAAGTACATGCGGGTGGTGCCCCCAGACCAGATCGGCACCGGCCTCGGCGAACGCGCGGCCAAGGTCGACTTGGTACCGCGAGGGAATCTGCTTTCGCTCCACTCCCCAGTGAAGGCCGACGATGAGGAACTCGCACTGCCGTTTGGCGGCCGCGACGTAGCGTCCCAGGCGCAGCCGCGCTCGAGTGCCAATCACCCCATCGAACGTCAGCCCGTTGACTCCCGGCTCCTTCGGCGTCGCGGGAGTGACTTTCTGCAAGGCTGCGGTCGTGACGAACGCCATTCCCGAGATCAGGCCGACGCGCTTGCCATTGGGAAGCGTGACGATGGTCGGCCGCAGCGCATCGTTGAGGTGCCGCCCTGCGCCGGCATAAGCGATACCGACCGCTTCCAGGGTGCGCGTCATCTGTGTCAGCCCCGCGGGTCCGAAATCCATCGCGTGGTTGTTCGCCAGGCTTACGAGGTCGAAACCGCTGCTCGCGAGGTGCTGACCGTGCCGTGGATCCGCCTTGAGGACCCACTGATCCTTGCGCCGGAGCTCCTCTGCGGTCTTTCTCAACGTCGGCGTGCGAGCGGTCGTCAGGGGGATCTCCAGGTTCGCGACCGTCAGGTCGGCGCCTTTGGTGATTCGCTCAACCCCAGCAAATGTTTTAGGGGACGGAGCGATGCCGTTGAGCATCAAGTCTCCCCCGAGCACTAGGGTCCACGCTTTCGCGGAGATAGCGGCGAGTAGGAGAGACACCGTCACGCGGCGGAGTATGTCGCAAGACGGTAACTCCGGCTGCCGCTTGGACGTAAGATCGATACAAACGCGCGGGAACGCGCAAGGATTGATTGGTAATGCCTAAGTTCACTCGTACCACCACTCTCGCCACTATGGCGATCGCGTCGCTTGCCCTTGCGGCGCAGGACGGCGTTCTCCTTCGCCGCGAACTCAAGGAGAACACCACCGAGGTTTACAAGGTGGAGACGATGACCCAGCAGACCATGAGCCTGCCGACGGGCATGGAGCAGGAGTTCAAGATCTCCGCGCTGTCGACCTACACGGTGAAGACGGGCAAGATCGACCCGGCGAAGGGAACGGCGGCCGTCGAGGTCATCAATCAGATCGACAAGGTCGACGCCGACGGCATGATGGCCTCGATGATGGGCAAGCAGGACAACAAGCCGATCAAGTTCTCGGCCGTCATGGACAATCGAGGTCGACTCGTGATGGACACGACGAAGGCGCTCGATCCCCAGGCGATGATGATGGCTGGCGCGCAGGCGGCCGGCAACTCGGGCATGTTCGTAGAGCTGCCGGAGAAGGCGGTCAAGATCGGCGACACCTGGGACGTCGTGATTCCGAAGAGCCCGATGCTCGGCAAAACGGATCAGAAGCTGGTCGCCAAGCTCGCCCGCGAGGACAAGCTGAACGGGAAGGACGTCTATGTCGTCGCGGTGAACGGCACGCTGAACATCGAGATCGATCCCTCGCAGATGGCACCGGCCAGCGGTGCGGGCAGCAACCCGATGGCCGGTCAGAAGATGACCGTGAAGGGTACGGTCACCGTATCCGGCGAAGGTTTCGTCGAGAAGGCGACGGGCAAAACGCTCAAGATGGAGTCGGTCGCTAAGACGAAGAGCAAGGTCGAGATGCCCGACATGGGTCTCTCGATCGACGGAACCGGCACGGTCACTACGAAGGTCGCTCTCCAGTAGGGAAGCAGCGGGCGAAGAGAAGGGGGCCGAGGCGAGAACGTCGCCTCGGCCCCCTTCTCGTTTAAACGCTGGCGGCTTTCTCGGCGTCGAGCTCGGCCCGCGTCTCGACCTTGGCAAGCTGACCGTCGCGGATGTGGAAGATCCGATCCGAGACGTCCAGCATCTTGTGATCGTGAGTCGCCGAGATAATCGTCACGCCGCGGTCAGCGTTGAGCGAGCGGAGGAGGTCGATGATCTCCTGACCGGTCTTGAGGTCCAGGTTTCCGGTCGGCTCGTCGGCAAGGATGATGCTCGGGTTGTTCGCTAACGACCGCGCGATGGCCACGCGCTGCTGCTGCCCTCCCGAGAGCTCACTCGGGCGGTGGTGCAGGCGATGCCCCAGCCCGACGAGACTCAGCAGTTCCATGCCCCGCTCCTCTGCTTCATCCGGAGGAGTGCCGGCGAACAGCATCGGGAGCGTGACGTTCTCGAGGGCGGTGCGAACGGTAATGAGGTTGAACGTCTGGAAGATGTAGCCGATCGTATGGCAACGAAGGAACGCAAGCTCCCGCGGGGTCAGCTGAGCGATATCGACCGAGTTGACGAAGACGGATCCTTCGTTCGGCTTGTCGAGGCCACCGATCATGTTGAACAGCGTCGACTTCCCGGAGCCCGATGGGCCCATGATCGACAGGTATTCGCCGGAGAAGATCTCGCAGCTCACCCCGTTGAGGGCACGGACGGCGGCCTCACCCTCTCCGTACTGCTTGACCACGCTGGTGGTCCGGACAACGACGTCCCTTTCTTTGTTCATATTTCTACTCGAAGGGCCGCGGCGGCCGGCATCCGGGCTGCCTGCATCGCCGGAGCGATTGCGGCGATGACCGTCATCAACGCTCCGACTCCGGTGCCAAGCGCCACAACGCTCATCACCTCGAGGAACGTGATCTTGGATCCTTGCATCGACTGAACGGCGCCCATGATGCCGGCACCGAGGAAGGAGCCGACGAAAGACCCGATCACTCCCAAGAGCATCGCCTCGAGGAAGAAGACTTTTACGATGAAGCTGTCCGAGGCGCCCAAGCACTTGATCGTTCCGATCTCGCGGAAGCGCTCCGTAACGGACATCAGCATGGAATTGGTCACGCCGACGAGGCACATTACGAGGGAAGTACCGACGAGCCAGCGAAGCTGGGCATCGTTCTGAACGGCTCCGGCGGAGGCGAGCCGCAGCGTCTGCATGCTGCAGAAGAAGGCGATGCCGAGAGCGATGCCGGCACTTGTGATCATCTGACGGAGGAATCGGACGCGGATGCTGGCCTTCGCCTGGTTCCACGCGACCCAAAAAGGAGGGTCGACGTTCTTGAACTCGCTGTGACTCACTTTTCCTTCCCGACCATGAGAGTGATGAGCCGGCGCTGGCTCAGCATTTGCAGGAACGCCGTCAACGACGCGTCGGCCTCTAGCCGATTCATCTTGAACTGATTTCGCAGCTTACGCGAGATCGTCTCAAACGTGTGCTGCCCGTCGCAGAGGTGCCAAACGAACGCGCCCACCGGCTCGAGCTCGAATGTTTTGACGTCGGGCGCGTTCATTCGCTTCGCCATCCAGCCGGCGATGCCGCGGCCCTGCGTGATCAGCGGTGCTCTCAAGACCTCGCTACCATCGGCGATCGTCTCGGACAGAACGGCGGGATTGCGCAACGGCTTCGCCCCTTTGAGCTGCTCTGGAGAGAGTCTCGGGCGGCGGTCAAATTTCTTGGCTAGGTCAGCCAGTCCCATTCGGGCCTCCACTTGGCGGTACGGGTGCGTGAAACGAGCACGGTCAATTGGTTCCGATCCGGCTGATGCTGCACCAGAGCGTGGAACGGAGGCAGGAGCGGGCTGCGTCGGTAGGTCAGCCGCAGACCGCAGGTCTCCTCCGACACCTCTGCTTTCGGAGCATTCAGCAGGTTTTGGCTCCAGTCGACCAACGAGTGCCGACGCAGCAACTGGTCGGCGAAGCCCCAACGGTCGGCCTCAACCTGAGCGCCTTTAGCACGCAGCTGCAGGCGTGTCCGTCCGGTCAGGAGCTCCTTGCGTTCGACCATCAGACCGGAAGGAAGAGAGACGTCGAGCCCCAACAAAGCCCATCGGTCGGCGTCTGCGTCGACGGCAAAGGTATCGACGGTTCGGCGAAGGTGCGACTGGAGCGATTCGCTGCGGCTCGAAGCGGCCTCAAGCACGAACGCCCGATTGCCTGAGTGGAAAAGTCGGCCGCGGCCGAAGGTTGCGCCACGGTAAAGGTAGGAGATCTGTCCGTCCTCGGTCTCTCGCTCGATCTTGAGATCGGCTCGAGCCTTGCGGGCATCGCGTCGAAGCCGCTCGAAGTAGGCGTCGAGCCAGCCTTCTAGATTGGCGCGCGACCGCATTTTCCGCCAGCGAACCTGCAGAAAGACGCGGTGCGGTGAGGCGATACGCACGTAACCCTGATCTCGTCCCCCTGTGAGACTCACCGGGGCCCAATCTTCGGGGTGTTCAAACGAGAACCCTTCCCAGCCGAACGTCACAGCCGCGCTCAGTCTTGGCGCGGGCTCGCGGCGACGGTCTCTTCGGCCGGCTTTGCGACTGGTTCAGGCTTCGCTTCTGCGCTCGCTTCGTGCGAACGCTTGCCTTCGTCGAGGCCCTTCTTGAGCTCACCGACTCCCTGGCCCACGCCTCGCATCAGCTCCGGAATCTTCTTGCCCCCGAACAGAACGAGGACGACAAGGAGAAGGATCAGGAGCGGCTCGGGGCCGATCATCGCGACGGTATTCAGCATTGGGCTCCGGTGAGGCCCGAGGGGCCTTCAGACCAGTATACGTCCGAAGGCCCCGGAGTGTGTCCCGCCGGTCTTGTCCCTACTTCGAGCGCGTGCTGCTCTCGACCTCGACGATGCCTTCGTTGTTGACGTTAAAGGTGCCGCTCCCAGCCTTTACCGAGCCTTCAAGCGGCGCGGTGATCCAGCCGCGAGGGCGACCCATCGTCTTCGGGCTCGACGCCTCTGGTTGGGGCTTGTAGACCTCGCTGAGGTTCTTGCCGGAGCGAGGGACCTCGAACAGGGCGATGACTCCCTTGTCCTTGATGTCCTTCGTGTTCTTGCCGCTGAGCTCCTTATTGAACGCCATCCCGGTAGCGGGACCACCTTCCGATTTGCAGCCGAAGTCGCTGCTCGCGCTCACGTCGGCGATGATGCGCATCTGCTCAGGGATCTTCTTAGCGCGAGCCGAGAAGAACGGCCGGAGCTGGTCGCTCCACTTGTCGGCGGTCGGCAGCTTGCCGTTGTTCGCCTTGACGTAGTCGCCGAGGGCCTGCTGTGCGACGGCGTAGGTCGTGCCGCAGGTCACAAAGTCCTTGGTCTTATTGACTGCGTAGAAGCCCCCACCGACGAGAAGTCCGATAGGGAGGATGCAGCAGAGCACGACACCGCCAAGGATGAGGCCGACGATGAGACCGGTTTTACTCTTCTTAGGAGCCGGAGGAACGTAGGGTGGAGGCGCTTCCATCGATGAGGACTATACAGCAACCGCTGCGGGAACGTTTCACTTAGTCCCGTTCGCTAAACTGCACCTAATGGACCCCCGCCGTAATCTGCCGAAGGTCGACACGCTGATGGCGGACGAAGCCTTGGCTGCCTACCCGGAGAAGGTGCGGGCACACGCGGCACGCCGCGCCATCGAGCGTGCCCGCGCGGCGATCTCGCGCGGAGAGACGGTGGACGTCAAGGCGCTCGCTGCGATCGAGGCGGAGGCTCGCGACCGAGCTTCGCTGGGCCCGGTCGTAAACCTTTCGGGGGTCATCCTCCACACCGGCCTAGGCCGGGCTCGCCTCGCCGAGCCCGTCGCCGAGCACGTTGCCAAGGTCGCTCTGGACTACTCCGACCTCGAGTTCGACTTGGAGGACGGAACGCGTGGCGATCGACAACAACACGTGCGGGATCTCCTGTGCGAGCTGACCGGCGCAGCGGATGCCCTCGTGGTCAACAATGCGGCCGCCTCCGTGCTGCTGAGTCTGTCAGCCTTCTGTGCTGGGCGCGATGTCCTTCTATCGAGAGGGCAGATGGTGGAGATCGGCGGCTCCTTCCGAATGCCCGACATCGTTCGCCAGAGCGGCTGTCGCTTGGTCGAAGTCGGCTGCACGAACCGCACGCACCTGCGCGACTACGCCGAGAGGATCGGGCCGGAAACTGGAGCGATCCTTCGGTGCCATCCCAGCAACTACCGCGTCGTCGGCTTCGTAAGCGAACCCGCGCTCGCCGAGCTGCGCCAGCTCGCGGACGACGCGGGTACTTCGCTGTTGGACGACCAAGGCAACGGCTGCCTCATCGATCTCACGAGGTTTGGAGTTCCGGACCAGCCGACGCTTCCGGAAAGCGTTGCCCACGCGACGCTCTCGATGGCCAGCGGGGACAAGCTCCTCGGCGGCCCTCAGTCGGGCTTGATCGTCGGCGACTCCGCGGCGATCCAAGAGCTTAAACGACACCCTCTCGCCCGCGCCCTCCGAGTGGACAAGCTGACGATCGCCGCGCTCGAGGCGACACTTCGACTCTACGCCAGAGGGGAAGAGCTCCAAATCCCAGTTCTTCGGGACTTGGCAAAGCCGCTCGAGGACGTCCGGCGAGACGCCGAGCGACTGGCCGGTGCGTGGCCGGGAAGCGTGGTGGAGCCTAGTGTCACCGAGGTAGGCAGCGGTTCTGCCCCTGGTACCGGGGTGCCGACTTGGCGCGTTGGGCTGCCCGGCAATGCGTCTGAGGTATCTCGGGCCTTGCGGCGAGGTAAGCCTGCGATCGTGGGACGGATCGAAGGCGGACGGGTGTGGCTCGACCCCAGGTCGGCTGATCGTGCCGACCTTGCCTCGGCGGAAGTACGAATTAAGGAGTTGGCACGGTGACGCAATCGGAAAGATTCGCCCTCGTGAGGCGCGCCCTCGCCGAGCTCGAGATAACGCAGACCGGCGCGGCAGCGCATGCGGACCGAGTCGCCGTGTACGCGGTCGCCGCCGCACACGAACTCGGCATCTCGGGCGACGCGCTCAGCGATCTCGCAATCGCCGCCTGGCTGCACGACGTGGAGGCAGTACCGCAAGAACTCGCCCACGTTGCGACCGTTGGAGGCCAGCAGGCCGCGATCATCGCCGCGGCCGAGGCGCTAGACTTGCTGCTGCACGGAGTCGAGGGCACACAGACACTCGACCGCCCGGAGGCCAGGAGCCAGTTCCTGGGCCTCGCGGGCGGGTCGCACGATCGGCAGATCGTCGAGGCATTGCTCGCGATCGAGCCCAGGATTCAGCCGGTTGGGTACTGAGGCTCAGTTGCGACCGATGTGACTGGCGCCGGAAGCGTCGGCCGACACTCGGGCGCCCCCCGAGTGATTGATGTGGGAGGCACCGCTCGCATTCGCGATGAGCGCGTCCGTCACCCTAACGTTCGCGTGCGATGCACCTGAGGCAGTCACCGTCGCCCGACGAACGGGAACGGCACGAGAGTCGAACTGCGATGCTCCGCTCGCAGAGATCGTGAGCGAATCGGCCCGGCCACTCAACTTCGTCTGGCTTGCTCCGCTGACCTCACCGTCAAGCCGGCCGAAGTCACCCCGGAGATCGGCACGGCTAGCACCTGACTGCCGCAGGCGAAAGGCCGAAGATCGGATCGAGCTCGCTTTGATCGTGGCGGCCCCCGATAGATTGAGGCCGTCTAGGGAGCGGGTGACGATCACCGCGCGAAGGGGCTTGTCCGTGTTGAAAGAGCCCTCGGTCCGGATGCGGAGCGTGCCGTTCACGACCTCGGTTCGGATCAGCGGAAGAATCGATTGCTGCGCTTCAATACTCACTCGAGGGTTGCCACCCGCCCGGAGATCGATTTCGAAGGCGCTGCCGGCCTCGACCTGGGTGAAGTTTCCCACGCGGCGATCCTCCTTGCGCAGGGGGCCGGTGCCGCGGATCTGGGCTCCGCTGCCCGACTGCGCCATGGCGATCACCGACTGGCAGCCGGCAAGCGGCAGGATAGCGACAATGGCAGCGATCGGGAGGGCAGCGGGCTTCATGGGGAGCGTTACGCAACCACCTAGCCAATAGGTTTCGTCTGCTGCTTCGAAATGCCCAAAGGTATCCTTCTCGGCACCATGACGCTGCAGGAGATGATCTTCCGCCTCAACGAGTACTGGGCCGCCCAGGGGTGCGCCATCCTGCAGCCGTACGACATCGAAGTCGGCGCGGGGACCATGCACCCAGCGACGACCCTTCGCGTGCTCGGCCCCGAAGCGTGGAACGTCGCCTATGTTCAGCCTTCGCGCCGTCCGGCCGATGGTCGGTACACCCGAAATCCGCAGCGAAGCCAGCGGTACTACCAGTACCAGGTGATCATGAAGCCGTCGCCCGAAAACATCGTGGACCTGTACATGGGGTCGCTCGACGCGTTGGGCTTCGACACGAGCAAAAACGACGTTCGGCTAGTCGAGGACGACTGGGAGAGCCAAGCCGCCGGCGCGAGCGGCGTTGGCTGGGAGGTTTGGGTGAACGGCGCCGAGATCACGCAGTTCACGTTCTTCCAGCAAATGGGCGGAATCCAGTGCGATCCGGTTTGTGCGGAGATCACGTACGGGCCGGAGCGGCTGTGCCTGATGCTCAATCAGGGGCAGAGCTTCTGGCAGGACCTGCAGTGGAACGAGACCACCACCTACCGAGATGTCGACTGGCAGCTCGAGATGCAGGACAACGTGTACAACTTCGAGGTCGCGTCGACCGAGATGCTCTTCCAGCTCTTCGAGATGTACGAAGCCGAATCGAAGCGCGTGATCGAGACGCCCGTCTACTGGGATGGGACGCAGGAGATCATGACCACCAGCCCTCTCGATGCCGCCGCCGAGTTTCCGCGCACCGCCGGTCCCCAAGGACTCGTGTATCCGGCGCTCGATCTCGCGCTGAAGTGCTCCCACGTCTTCAACCTTCTGGATGCTCGAGGTGCGGTGGGCGTGACCGAGCGAGCGAACTACATCAACCGCATCCGAGGCCGCGTGCGAGCTTGCTGCCTCAAGCACGTCGAGCAATTCAAGGAGCCCTCGGCCAAGGCATGATTCGCCCGTCCGGCTCTCAGCTCCCGACGCGAACCGAGTTCGTCGGCCGCGAGATCGTGGCCGCCGCGGCTCGCGTTCACTCGGTGCTGGGACCCGGACTGCTGGAGTCGGCCTATTCCGCGTGCCTCGTCCGTGAGCTGACGATGCGCGGCCTGACCGTTCGCTGCGAGGTCCCAGTCCCGGTCTACTACGAAGACCTCCGACTGGAGGCCGGCTTCCGGCTCGACCTCTTGGTCAACGGCCGCGTGCTGGTCGAGGTGAAGGCCGTCGAACTGCTGAGGCCGATCCACCAGGCGCAGTTGATGACTTACCTTCGCCTCAGCGGTCACCAACTGGGCTATCTGATGAACTTCAACGTCCTCCGCATGGAGCACGGGATCCGACGCTTCGTCCTTGAGCCGGATCGAGATCCAATGCCGCGCTTGGATCCGATGAAGTTCAACCTTCACTAGTCCGAGTTGGGAGTACGGCGACGCTGCCCCGTACTCCCAAGCCGGGCGGTCGATTGCCGATCCGGCGGGGTCGCTAGAGCGAGTAGATGTCGCGGTATTTTGCGTCGGCGTACTCGAGCCAGTCGGCCGCTTCCATCGGCCGGCCGGTAATTCTAGTCACCAGCTCTCGGGGCGTGTACCGGCGGCCTTGGCGGTACACGCGCTCCCGCAGCCAGTCGAGGATCGGACCGAAGTTGCCACGGGCCATCATGGCATCGGTATCGCCGAGGTCCCGCTGGAGGCACTTCCACATCTGCCCTCCGATCAGGTTGCCCATCGCGTAGGTGGGGAAGTAGCCAACGTACCCGCGGCTCCAGTGGACGTCCTGCAGGACTCCGAGCGTGTTCGTGGGTGGGGTGATGCCGAGATACTCGGTGTACTTGGCGTTCCAAGCCTCGGGTAGATCCGCCACGTCGAGGCGTCCAGAAACGAGATCGACCTCCAGCTCGAATCGCACGAGGATGTGCAGGTTGTACGTGAGCTCGTCTGCTCCAACGCGGACGAACGTCGGCTCCACTCGGTTGATCATTCGGTAGAACGACTCGACGTCGAGGCTCGCCAATGTCGGCAGCAGCGCCTGGAGATCGGGGAGGAAGCGCGTCCAGAAGCCGCGGGAACGGCCGACGATGTTCTCCCACAGCCGCGACTGGCTCTCGTGCACCGCCAACGAGATACCGCCCGCAAGGGGCGTGCGCTCCCACTTTGCAGGGCTGTTCTGCTCGTAAAGGCCGTGCCCCATCTCGTGGAGCGACGACGAGATGACGCCCTTCACATGGTCGCTCGGACGGGTCGTCATTCGGACGTCGGAGGCGGCGAGGTGGGTGCAGAAAGCATTGCCGCAAACGTTCAGACGTCCCCGTCCGAAATCGAAGCCGACCACTCCGGCGGCGTGTTCGGCGAACGTGCGCAGCGTCTCCGGCTCCCACGAGGAACGAAGCGGGGCGTCGTCGTTCGACCTGCCCCGCCCGTTTATCTCGCGCACGAGCGCCACGATTCGCGGCTTCAGCGCATCGAACATGGCTCGCGCGTCCGCCTCCTTGGATCCGTACTCATAGAGCCCGAGTAGCGGATCGTAAACGCTGCCCTCGTACCCCAGCGCCTCGGCCGTTTCTCGCGCGATGCCGAACAGCTCGCGATAGTACGGCTCCATGGCAGGGAAGTCGTTCTCCGCCTTGGCTCGCTTCCAGACCTCGTACGCCTCATTCGAGACCCTTGCCTTTCTCTCGACGAGCTCAAGCGGAAGCTTCGTCTCGACGTCGAGGTCGCGTTGCAGCGCCGCGATCATCGCGCCATCTTCGGATTCAGGATCGACGTCGGAGGCCGCACCGGACACCGCCTGCCGCATCTCGTCTCCCGTGAGAATCGTGTGGCGCATCCGCGTAAGCCGCTCGATGTGGGCCGTGCGGGCGGCAGTACCGCCGGCAGGCATCAAGACCTGCTTGTCCCAGCCGAGGAGGCTCAGGGCGGAGTCGAGCGCGTTGTAATCGGCGTAGAGGGTGCGAACGCGGTCGAGGGCTGACATGCGCCCAGTCTATCCCCCGAGACGCGCCAGAAGACCGTCTCGCACCGTTGGCCACTCGTCGCGCACGATGGAGTACATCACGGTGTCCCGAACGAAGCCGTCCGGCAGCACCAGGTGCTTGCGGAGCACCCCCTCTCGCTTGGCGCCGAGCTTCTCAATCGCCCGCTGGCTCTGAAGATTTCGGCCGTCGCACTTGAGCTGCACGCGCTCGCATCCGACCTCCTCGAAGGCATAGCGCAGCATTAGGAGCTTGGATTCGGCGTTCACCTTCGTCCCTTGGTACGCGCGTCCAATCCAAGTCATCCCAATCTCCAGCCCGCGGTGCTCCGGGCGGATGTCCATGTACGTCGTTCCACCGACCGCCTCGCCAGTTTCCGTCAGCACCTTCACGAACGGAATCACGTTTGCCATGGTGGCCTGCCGCCTTAGGAAGTCGGCCACCGCCGCCTCCGACTGTTCCGTTGGACGAACGGCGAGGAAGTACTGAAACAGGTCGATCTCGGCGTGGGAAGCAAGGCTTCTCGCGTGGTCTGGCTGGGCGGGCTCAAGGCGGACGTGCCGCCCCTCAAGCGTCGTGGGAAAGACTTGGATCACGGTGGGAGCTGCCATGGCCGTCCCAATTCTGGATCACGTCGAGGAAGACGGCCACGATCTGCGGGTCGAAGTGACCACCGATCTCTCGGTTCACCTCGCCGAGAGCCTCTGCGTGTGAGATTGCACGCTTGTAGGGGCGTTCGCTGGTCATCGTGTCGAACGCGTCCGCAAGGGCGACGATCCGACCGGCGAGGGGGATTTCGTCTCCTTTGAGCCTCCGTGGATAGCCGAAGCCGTCCCAGCGCTCGTGGTGGGTGAGAGCGATCTCCTGTGCCATCTGGAGAACCGGGGCCGTGCACCCCATCAGGATCTGACTTCCGATCTCGGGGTGATCCTTCACGAGGCTGTACTCTTCGGCGGTGAGCGGACCAGGCTTGAGGAGGATTGCGTCGGGAATGCCGATCTTGCCCAAGTCGTGGAGCTGAGCCGCCGCCTCGATCGATTCGCAGTAACGCCGACTCTCCCCGAGCCCTTCAGCGATCCGGCGACTCAGTTGTCCGACCCGCCGGGTGTGATGGATGGTTTGGTCATCCCGGTACTCGGCTGCGAGCGCGAGCCGCTCGAGAATCTCGCTGCGGGCCTGCTCCAGTTCGCGCGTTCGGACTTCGACGAGTTCTTCGAGGCAGACGCGTTGCTGCTCGACCTGCTGGAGGAGCCGCCTCGACCGGATGGTGTTTCGAACCCGGAGAATGAGCTCGGCGTGATCAAAGTCTTTGGCCAGGAAGTCTGAGACTCCGAGCTCAAGAGCTCGTAGCCTGAGCTCCGGCGCGGCGGCACCCGTCATCATCACGACCGGGACGCGATTGCGCATCTCCTCGCGAGCCCAGAGCTCCTCCAAGATCGCGAAGCCGTCGAGCGGTGGAACGTTGAAGTCCAGGAGCACGAGGTCGGCCCGAGTTTCCTCGCGGATCGAACGGGCGCGAAACGGGTCTGTGGTCGTGACGACGCTGGGGCAACCGGCTGCCTTCAGGGCACGGGAGGTCAGCGTGAGCACGTCTTGATCGTCGTCGACGACCAGTACCACCGCGTCCTCCAGCTCCTCCCACATCTTCGGTAAGTCCCTGTGCAGGCGTTGCAATAACGCTCTTGCCGAGGAATTATCCTACGACAACCGCACAGGGACGGAACAGTGTTACCTGGGAAATGAACTGGGTGCGCTGTCCTCTCTAAAGCCTACAGACCATAGATCCCGGAGTACTTGGCTCGAAGGCCGTTTAGGTAGTACGAGGGGTCCATCGCGGATCCGGTCGCGCTCTGCACGAGCTCCTTGGGCGGCAGGCTCCTCCCCTTGGAATAGATCTCGCGCTGGAGCCAACCCAAGATCGGCTCGAACTCTCCCTGGCGGATGAGCTCGTCCGTATTCGGCACGTCCTTCTGCAGTGCGTTCCAGATTTGGTAGCTAAGCACGTTGCCCATCGAGTACGTGGGGAAGTAGCCGATGGAGCCCATTGACCAGTGGACGTCCTGCAGACACCCTTCACTGTCGGTCTTCGGCGTGACGCCGAGATACTCGTTGTACTTGGCGTTCCAAGCCTCAGGAAGATCGCGGACGGCAAGCTTGCCTTCGAGGATGTCGCACTCGATCTCGAAGCGAACGAGAACGTGCAGGTTGTACGTGAGCTCGTCGGCCTCCACGCGAATCAGGGAGGGCTGCACCCTGTTCACCGCTTGGTAGAAGCCATCGACATCCACGGAGGCGAGCTGTGGGAATTCGGCCTTGAGGTCCGGCAGGAATCGCTCCCAGAAAGGTCGGCTTCGGCCGATGATGTTCTCCCAAAGGCGGGACTGACTCTCGTGAACGCCCAGCGATACGCCGCCCGCAAGCGGGGTGCGATCCCACGCCATCGGCGATCCTTGCTCGTACATGCCGTGCCCGGCCTCGTGAAGCGAGCCGAAGATCGCGGAGCCGAGAAACGACTGGAAGCGCGTGGTGAGCCGGATGTCGCCGACCGACCAACCCGTGCAGAACGGGTGCGGCGCGGTGTCTTGGCGGCCGCGCTCGAAGTCGAAGCCAATCGCTTTGACGATCTTCTCGGTGAAGGCGCGCTGCTTCTCTTGGTCCCACTCACCGTGCAGGAACGCATCCTCCGACTGCGGTCGCTCCTTGATCTCCCGTACGAGCTCCACCTGCGGCCCCTTGAGGGACTCGAACATGGCACGGGCATCCGAGGCTTTCGCGCCTTCCTCGTATTGGTCCAAGAGCGCGTCGTAGATGTGCTCGGTGTAACCAAGCGCCTCGGCCTCTTGGCGAGCGATGTCGAACATCTTCTCCAACGTCGGAGCAAACGACGCGAAGTCGTTCTCCTTCCGCGCCTTGACCCACTCCTCATGGGCAATGGCACCGAGCCGGACCTTCTCGGCCACGAGTGCGGCGGGAAGCTTCGTCGCGAGGTCGAGGTCGCGTCGCACGACTCGCACCATCGCGGCGTCGTCGGCCTCAGCGCTGCTCGCGGCGTCCTCGAGGGCGCGCTTCGTCTCGTCGGCGGTGAACGTCTCGTGCGCCATCCGGCTGAGTACGCCGAGATGCTCGGCGCGGGCGGCGGCGCCGCCGTGCGGCATGAACGTCTGCTGGTCCCACTCCATGATGCCAACGGCGGAGCGGAGGGCATTGACGTCGGCAAGACGTGACTTCAGGGTCTCGATCGCGGAAGGCATGGCAATGAGTCTACGCTCTGCGACACAGTAACGGTTGAGGACGTCTAGAACCCTTGCCCCTATGGAAGCTGCCCGCGAAGTGCTGCGCCGTGTGTACGGCTACGAATCGTTCCGCCCCATGCAGGAGCGGGTGATCGAGAGCGTGATGGCGGGGAAGGACACCTTCGTCCTGATGCCCACTGGTGGTGGCAAATCGCTCTGCTACCAGATCCCGGCGTTGCTGCGCGAAGGCACCGCCCTCGTCGTGTCGCCGCTGATCTCGCTGATGAAGGACCAGGTGGACGCGCTCGTCGAGAACGGCGTTGCGGCCGCATGCCTGAATTCGTCGATGAGCGACGGCGAGCAAGCGCTGGTCTTTTCCAAGTTGCACAAAGGCGAGCTCAGCCTGCTGTACGTGGCGCCGGAGCGGTTGATGACTCCCGAGTTCCTCGCTCGCCTCGACCGGCTCAAGATCTCGCTGATCGCGATCGACGAGGCGCACTGCGTCTCCTCCTGGGGCCACGACTTCCGGCCCGAGTACGTCCAGATTGGGCTTCTGCGCGACCGCTACTCCAACGTGCCGTTCCTCGGCCTGACGGCGACCGCCGACCACCAGACTCGTGACGACGTTCTCCTTCGGCTCAGCTTAAGGGACCCGCAAGTCTTCATCGCTGGATTCGACCGCCCTAACATTCGGTACACCGTGGTCGAGAAGAATCGGCCCGCGCAACAGCTGCTGGGCTTCATCAAGGACCGTGGAGACGAGAGCGGAATCGTCTACTGCCTTAGCCGAAAGCGGGTGGAGCAGGTCGCGGCGGACCTTCGCGAAGCGGGCGTGGTCGCCGAGCCGTATCACGCCGGCATGAGCGCCGAGGAGCGCTCCGCGGTCCAAGAAGCGTTCCGACGCGACGAGGTGCGAGTGGTCGTGGCAACGGTGGCCTTCGGTATGGGGATCGACAAGCCCAACGTCCGCTTCGTGGTCCACTACGACATGCCGAAGAACGTGGAAGGGTACTACCAGGAGACCGGGCGTGCGGGCCGCGACGGCCTGCCGAGCGAGGCGCTCTTGCTCTACGGAGCGGCGGACGTAATGACGGCCAAGGGGCTCATCGAGCAGAGCCCCAACGAAAAGCAGAAGCAGATCGAGCTCCGCAAGCTGAACGCCATGGTCGACATGGCCGAGGCGCTGACCTGCCGTCGACGGCTCCTCCTGCGCTACTTCGGCGACGAGGCGGAGGACTGTGGCAACTGCGATGTCTGCCTCACCCCGCCGGAGACTTACGACGCCACGGAGGATGTCGTGAAGGCGCTGATGGCGGTCTACGAACTTAAGCAGCGATTCGGTACCCGGCACGTGATCGACGTGCTCCGCGGAAGCGAGAACCAGCGCATCGTGTCGTGGGGCCACACCCAAGTTCGCAGCTACGGCGCGGGAAAGCACCTGAGCGCGGACGACTGGTCGAGCCTTTTTCGCCAGCTCGTGCACCGGGGTTATCTTTTCCAAGACCTCGAGGCGTACAACGCCTTGAAGCTCACGCCCCTGACTCGCGCCGTTTTGCGGGAGGGAGCGAGGGTCACGCTGGCTCGGCCGAGAGTCAAGGTCCGCAACGAGAAGCCGAGCCGCACGCGCTCGGCCGCCGCAGTCGGGCCGTTCGATCAGGCATTGTTCGACCGTCTACGAAGGTTGCGCAGGTCGCTCGCCGACGAGCATGGCGTGCCGCCCTATGTGGTGTTCGGCGATGCGACGCTGCAGGGTATGGCCGCGGCAAAGCCGAGCACGCCCGACCAGCTTTTGAGCGTGTCGGGCGTGGGTCAAGCAAAGCTTGAGCGGTACGGCGAGATCTTCCTTCGGGAGATCTCGGACTACATGGCCGCGGTTCGATAGCGAACCGCGGCCACCGTGGTCACTCGCCTCCGCCGGTATCGACCGGGTCGAGGGTGACGGTCCCGATGTTCGTATCCTCATTCGCGACCACCACGACCTCCGTCTTCGCGGCGTCGAGGATCACATTGCCAGCCTCGTCCACGAACGAGAAGTTGAGGGTGTAGGTGCCCGGAAGGAGCGCCCAGACCTTGAAGGTGCCGTCGGCTGCCGTACTCGAGGTGTTGACCTCCGTCCCAACCTCGTAGCTGGTCCCCGCCGCGTACACAGCGCTGACCTGAGCGTTCGCGAGCGGTCCCTCCGGCCCCTGCGCCGTACCCGTGATGGTGCCCGACAGGGTCTTGACCACGACCGGGATCACTGGCTGGAGACGGTACCGACCGTTGCCTTGGCGGATGAGGCTCTTGTCGACATTGAAGTCGAGGAGCAGCGTCGTCACGGTCTCGGGGGAGATCGTGTAGTTGACGTTGAGCTTGAGGCCGGTTTGCGCCGCGCTAGGCACGGTGACCTCATGGGTTCCGGTGTCATCCGTCACCGTCGCCTCACTCAGGAAAAGTCGAATCTGGTTGTAGTTGCCAGCCGGAAGGTTGGCCGAGCCGATACCGAGGTCGTTCTTGGTGAGATCGAGGAGGTTCACCGTAACCGGGTCGGTCTCGATGTCCTTCCAACCGCCATTGACGTTCGCCTGCACTCGGTCGATGGTGATGTTGAGCGCAGTGATGTCAGGGTCGGGCGCATCCGCCAAGCGGACGGAGAGGGTGCCCTGTCCGGTTCCGCCTCCGGAGCCGGGGTTCGAACCCCCAGATCCTCCGCAACCTACGAGAGCGACGAGGGTGGCCAGCAGTGGCCAGAGCTTGCTGATGCGGCTCATGCCGTAATCCATCGGCAAGATCACCGGCAAGCAAGATTGCGTGCTGCCGAAAGTCCCAGTGCGGGAACAAGAGCCGGATAGTGGCCGGTTGAAATCCCTCCGCCATCAAAAGGGTGGCGGAGGGAATCGACGTCACTTGCCGTTCGGTTGCGGCGGCTCGGTCGCGAGCGCCTTCGCGACGGAGTTGATGTCGCCGCCCTGCATGCCGATCTCCTTCATGAGAGCGTCGACGAGCGGAGCTTGGCCGCGGTATCTCAGCGCCGAGTTAACCATCTGATCGGCCAGCGAGCCACCACTGCCGTTCCCGTCACCGCCGGAGTGCCCGTTCGAACTTCCTCCGTTGAGGCCGTCCACGTGGATGATCTTGATGCCCTCGATCTGCTCCATCGGCTTCACCGACTCGCGAATGATCGACGGCAGATTCTCGATGAGGACCTGCCGAAGGCGAGCCTCGAGAACCGCGGTGTTGAGAAGGTTTTCGGCCTCGTTGATCGCCCGCTTACCGGCGGCCTCGACTTCGAACTCCTTGGCCTTGGCCTCCGCGCGAAGGCGGAGCGCCTCGGCTTCCGCGCCCGCGGCGATCTTTGCCTTGTCCGCTTCGGCTTCGGCGAGCGTTCGCGATGCGGCGGCCCGGTCCTCGCTCGCCTTCTTTTCGGCCTGCGCGGCGTAGGTGATACGAATCGCCTCACGCTCAGCCGCCTCGGCGGCTTGGACGAGCTCGATCGCCTTGCGTCGCTCGGCGATCTCGCGCTCACGCACGGTCGTGACCTCTTCTTCCGCCTTTACGGCCATGGCGCGGGCCTTGGACGCCTCGGCCTCAGCCTCAGACTGTGCCTTTGACTTCTCGGCGATGGCGATGCGTCGATCCTGCTCGGCAAGCTCGAGCGCCTTCTGCTTGTCGATGTTGGCCGTCTCCAAGGCGCGGGCCTTGATGACCTCCTGCTCTTGCGTCTGTCGCTCGGAAAGGATCCGGCTCTGCTCGATTTCGAGAGCGGCGGCGATTTCCGCCTGCTTGGCCTCTTGCTGCCGTCCAGACTGCTCGCGAGCGATTTCCGCCGCCTGCGCGGCGCGCCGGATCGAGATCTCGCGCTCCTGCTCGAGGCGGGCGTACTCGTTCTGCTTGCCGATCTCGAGCGACCGCTGTTCCGCTTCGAGATTCTTCATCTCGATCTGGATGCGCGTCTCCTGCTCGGTGTCGTTGCGCTGCTTCCGCTTCGCCTCGATGGTCTCCGTTAGCTTCGCGAGACCCTGCGCGTCGAACGCGTTGTTCGGGTTCAGGAACTCCTTGGCCGTCTGGTCGAGGCTGGTCAGAGCGACCGACTCGAGCTCGAGGCCGTTCTTGAGGATGTCCTCCGAGACCGTCGTCTGAACTCGCTGAACGAAGTTGACGCGCTGCTCGTGCAGCTCCTCCATCGTCATCTCGGCGGCAACCGCGCGCAGGGCGTCGACGAACTTTCCTTCGACGAGCTCCTTGAGGCTCTCCGGGTGCATCGTTCTCTGACCCAGCGTCTGGGCCGCGTCGGCGACGGCTTCCTCGGTCGGCTTGACTCGAACGAAGAACTCCGCCTGGACGTCGACCCGCATACGGTCCTTCGTGATCAGGCCGGACTCACCGTTGCGCTTGACCTCCAAGCGCAGGGTGTTCATGTTCACCGTGATGATGTCCTGGAAGACCGGAAGCACCAAGGCGCCTCCACTCATGATCACCTTCTGGCCGAACATGCCGGTACGAACGAAGGCTTGCTCCTTCGTCGAGCGGCGATACAGCCGGGACAGGATGAGGCCAAGGGCGATGAGGCCGACGAGAATGACGCCGACCGTCGTGAGAATGCCGGAGAGATTGCTTAAAGGAGAGTTATCCATTTGATCAGGCCTTCTGGCGGTTCTCCGCAGAAAGGTCTTCGGAACCTATCGTGAGGAGAGCGTCGACGCTATCCTCGACAACATAGTACTTGGGTCCGTCTCGCCTAATGAGCGTGACGGCAGCACCGTGGGGGAATTCCTCCCCCGGTCGTAGGGGCTCCACGAGCACGTAGTGCGTGAGCCCATGCTTGTCTTGGATCTTCGCCTGGCTCGGCTCACCACGTCGGGCCGTGCCCAGCGTGATGAAGGCGGTGCCCCCGACCAGACTGTCCGCAGAGACCGCCGTGGTCTCGTCGCGGAACCCGATCTTCGCGAGCAAGCCGCCACCGGCTCGCATCGTGAATACGGCTACCGTGAGGGCCGCGGGCACCGCGAGCCAGAGACTCAATGGCTGCTTAAAGTTAAGTACCGAGCCGTACTGCACCGCCCATCCGGCCAGGCCAAAGCCCAGCAAGCCGAGAATAAGCAGCACAAGCGAAGGCGCCTCGCCTACGTGCAGCCAATGGGCGGCGGCGGCGACGTGGGGATGATCCGGGACGCCGTCGAGATCGGCGTCGAGATCGAAGTCGGGAAGTGCGTTGTCAACCACGCCGCTGAGGGCGAAGCCGAGGAGCAGCGACACGACCTCGAGAAGCGCGATCCCGACCATCAGACCGATAGCGACCGTGAACGGCACGTTGTGGTTGGCCAGGATGAATTCGAGCATCTTCGCTTGGTCCCTAAGTTACGCCTACCAGTGTAACCGGGTTGCGAGTAGCTGCTCCTCGCCATTTCGGGCGTCAGATGAACTCGAAAGACGGGGACACTCAGGGAGTAGATAAAGCCCCCTGAGTGTCTCGGCAATGAGGTGACCTCGATAACGGCTCGAATACGCGGGGCTCGGGCCGCCGCTAAACCACTTTCTCGAGGATCTGGCGGCTGCGCTCGTCCAGTGCCGAGGTGTCCTCGATCTCAAAGCGGTTGCCGTCCACGTCGATCAACATGATATGGGTCGGGGAGAGCCACTGGGCGTTCTCTTGCAGACTCTGCGTCACGAACTCGCGCTCGCCTCGCTCCGTGTGCACGGTCCAGTAAGTCGACCCAAACTCGCTCCGAGCACTGGCGATGCGCTTCACGGTCGAAGAGAGATACCGACGTTTGAGTTCCTCCCGCACCGCCGCGAGCGAATCGTTGGGAAGCGTCTCCGGGTCGGAGATTGTGACGATCTCTTCACCTTTCCCATTCATGAGAGCCAGGTAACGATCCGGGTACGACAGCGGGGAAGCCCACACTGGCTTCACGAGAACGTAGGATCGGTCCTCGGCAACGGTCATCCGGAGCGTGTCCTTCGGGTGGTGAAAGAGCTTCAGCTCTTGGGCGTTCATTCGCTTCCTCCATGCAGCCGGCTCAGCGCGGCGCTAATGCGGTACCAACCCGGCCGCGCCACGTAGCCGAGGCGTCGATTGATGGCCAGCATCGGGGCGTTCGTCGAGTCGTTGTGGGTGACGATGAGTCGGCCGCCCAAGGAGCGAGCGCACTCGACGGTCAAGACCTTCAGCGCGCTGGCGATGCCCCTTCCGCGGTACAGCGGCAAGACCCCCGTCATCATGTGGTAGAAGCGAGCCGGGGCCGTCTCTCCGATCGCGGCGAGCGCCACCGGAACGTCGCCGTCGAGGGCCAGAATCTGTCCTTCGGGCCGAAACCAGCGGCTTTCGAAGACGGTGCGGCGGAAATCCTCAAACCGCCACTCCTCGTTGGGGTCGGCCCCCGGCACGTCTCGCGCCGTGGCGTAATTCACGTCGAAGATCCGCCGCATCGCGGCCTCGGAACGATCGCTCTGAGCAAAGCTCTCGAATCGAATGCCGCTCCGCTTGACTCGGTCGATCAGCGGCTGATGTGCGCGAAGGTCGAACTCGGGTAAGGAGAGCTCCATCTCAGCCCAGTGGGCCGTCCTCTCGAATCCGTTCCGGTCGGCGAACCGGTTGGAGGATGGATCGTCTTCCCGGATCTTGGCCTCCATTTCCACGCCCGCATGGGCGGCCGCGTAGTTGATGACTTCGGTGAGAAGTCGGCGCCCGAGGCCGTTTCCTCGGGCGGATGGATCGACCGCCAAGGCGAACGTAAACCGGTTCGCCTGCGCGTCGAAGGTCCGCATGGGGGAGGCGTAACCAACCACACGCCCTTCCACCTCGGCGACGAACCGGACCAACGGTCGATCGCTGAGGCGGCGGTCGCGGTCGAGGAGAGTCTCGACGTCGATAGGGCTGTCCTCTTGCAGAGCGACGATCGGCAGCAGCGCCTCGTAGTCGGCCGGCGTCGCGACGCGGATCAGCCTGGGGGCGACCACGGTCACGCCGTCGCCCCGATGCCGATGATCTCGTTGACCGCGGTCTGGGTCTGAACGAGGTTGTAGAACACCCCTTGCTTCACCATGAGCTCCTCGTGAGTGCCGATCTCGGCGATCTCGCCCTTGTCCATCACGATCAGCCGACTCGCGTTTCGCAACGTGGAGAGTCGGTGGGCAATCGCAAAGGTCGTGCGCCCCTCGATCAAGCGGCCGATCGCTTCTTGGATCTGCTTCTCCGTCTCGACGTCCACCGAGGAGGTCGCCTCGTCGAGAATAAGGATCCGAGGGTTGTGCAGGATGGCGCGCGCGATGGAGATTCGCTGGCGCTCTCCTCCGGAGAGCTTCGATCCGCGCTCTCCCACCATCGTGTCGTAGCCGTCCGGCTTCGACAGGACGAAGTTGTGCGCGTTCGCCGCCTTCGACGCCGCCATGACTTCCTCGAACGACGCTCCGGGTTTGCCGTAGGCGATGTTCTCGGCGATCGTCCCGTTGAAGAGGAACGGCTCTTGGAGAACGATTCCGATCTGCTCGCGCAGGTCCTGCAGCGCGATGTCGCGGTAGTCCACGCCATCGATCCGCAGGGTGCCGGCGTCCGGTTCATAGAACCGGCAAATCAGGTTGATCGTCGTCGACTTGCCCGCGCCGGACTTACCGACGAGGCCGATCATCTCGCCCTTCTTGGCGGTGAAGTTGATGCCCTTGAGAACGGGATTCGACTTGTCGTATCCGAACCGCACGTTCTCGAACGTGACCTCGCCCTCGATCGCCTTGTGGATCCCGCGGTCGCCATAACGCTCGGTGTCCATGTCGATGATCTCGAAGATGCGGTCGGCTCCCGCCATGGCGCGCGAGAACCACTGGTTGATCGCCGAGAACCACTGAAGCGGTCCGTAGACCAGCATCAGGTACGCCTGGATACTCCAGAAGTCACCGAGCGTAAGCTGCCCTCTCACGACCATCGAGCCGCCGACCGTCCAGTGGATGAGCTGCCCGAGCGCGGTGAAGAAGGTCATCGCGCCGAAGATGGAGTACCAACGGGCGTCGACCTGCACTCCCGCGTCGCGCAGCTCATGGTTGCGCGTGCGGAACTTGCCGAACTCCAGGTCTTCCTTTGCGAACGCCTTCACCACGCGAATGCCCTGCAGGCTCTCGTTGAGGTGCGTGTGGAAGCGCGCCCACTTCTGTCCCACCCGGTGGAACATCTGCGACATCGGCTTCCAGAAGAAGGCTCCGATTCCGATGACGATTGGTACCGGGGCGAGAATGCAGATCGCCAGGAACGCGTTGATGTAGAACAGGTAGCCGACGATGCCGATGAGCGTGAGCCCGTTGAGCATCAAGTAGGGAACCCCTTCGACCAGGAAGCCCCAGACCCGGTCGGTGTCGCTCGTCACCCGCGAGGCGATGGCGCCGACCTGCTTCTTATCGAAGAAGGTGAGCTGCAGGAACTCGATCGCGCGGTACACGGCCGCCCGGAGGTCCGCCGCGACGTGTCCGGCGAGGAACGCGATGGTGCGGCCATTGACGACCTGGATGATCGAGTTGATCACCAGCACGCCGAGCCACAGGCCCATCAGGCCGAACAACTGAACGAGGGTGCCCTTCCCGCCCAGCGGCCCGTCGATCAGGAATCCTTGGATCCGAGGCGGGATGAGGTTCAGGACCGTCGTGACCGCCGACAGCAGACCGAGCATGATCGCCTGCTTGCGGTAAGGAACGAGAAATTGGCTGATCCGCAGCATCGTCCGGCCGCGGTGGACGCAAGCCGGGCAGACACCATCCTTTTCGGGGAGCAGCAGGCCGCACTTGGGGCAGCGCAGCTTCTCCTCCTTGAGCATGATGAGGAGCTCCTCACCCTTTGCCAACTGCTCGATGCCTCGAGCGGCCTCGCTGAAGCGCGCGGCATGGGTTTGCGAGTACGAGAGGAGCACGACGAGCTCGCCCGCTTTGGTAACGACCTCAAGGCGGCCGCCGCCCACGAGAGGCTCGTTGCGCGCCGACTTGATGTCGGCCACGGGAACGAGGCACGACACGGCACCGCCGATCTCGGCCACGCGCACTTGTTGGCGCGTGACTTCGAGCGTGCGCTGCCCGAATTGCCCGTCGTGGGCAATGTCGGCCTCGAGACGTATAAGGACTTCGTCTTGCGTCGAGGGCAGGTTCGCCTGCGTCTCGTCCGCGGTGGGTGCCGATTCCATAGAAAGTCCCTCCTCGAGAGACTCGGGGTCGGGCGAACGTCCGGGACGACGGGGCAATGGACCGGCCCAACGGCCGCTCCGGTCATTCGCGCTCTGGTTGTCTGGTCGGGATTTCGCGACGGAGCAGCGTCCGACGGCCCGGAGTAGACGGTGGCTCAGACCCTCACGGGGAGCCATATTTCGAGCGAGACGCCGATACAGGCCCCGGCTAAGGCGCGCGTCTCAGACCGTGCAGGATACCGCAGTGATATCAGTTCCGGAAGAGGTCGCGGCAATTTTCTGCGTTTCACACCTTCAAAAGAGTAGGGCTTTCGATCTAGTATTCATGCGAGGGTTCGTGGGCGGAACACTAAAGCAACACGCACCTTCAAAGCCACGAGAATCAGGAGGTAACTGGATGAGGAAGTCTTCGATCGCTAAGCTCGGTGTTGCGGCTCTTGCCGTTGCGTTCTCTGGTATTGCGAGTGCGCAAACCACGGGTCCTTCGGGCATCTCTGCCCGCCTCGGTGTGTTCCTGCCGACGAACAACCTGGCGCGTGACCTGGGTCGCACCTGGTTTGCGTTCGGCGCCGACTACAAGCTCAATCGGTACTCGGTGGAGGCTCCCACGACGGCCACTCGGTCGTTCCTGAGCATCTCGGCCGACTACTATGAGAAGAGCGGCACGCGTGCGATTCCGGTCGCGCTGCAGTACAACGTCCGCTCGGGTCAGCTCGTGTTCCACGGCGGCCTCGGCGTGGACTTCGTTCGAGTGGTCGACGACTCAACCATCGGCCTCAGCGGCCAGCTGGGTGCGACGTACGAGTTCGCGAACACGAACCAGCCGTACAACCCGTTCTTCGTCCAGGCCAAGTACTTCTTCTCGTCCAAGAGCGAGCTGAGCGGCTTCGGCATCTTCGTCGGCTACCGCTTCTAAAGCGCGCAGACTAAGCAAAGAAGGCCCGGTGCGATCGCACCGGGCCTTCTTTTGCGTTGTAAGAGACTCGCTCACGCGTCGGCGTAGAGATAGAACTCGTACGGATGCGGGCGGAGGTCCACCGCGTCGCACTCGTTCACGAGCTTGTACTCCACGTACGACTCGATGAGGTCCTTGGTGAAGACGTCGCCCTTGAGGAGGAACTCGTGGTCCTCGAGGAGCGCCGTGAGGGTCGCGCGGAGCGAGCCCGGCGTCTGCTGGATGCCAGCGCGCTCGAGCGGGGGCAGCTCGTACAGGTCCTTGTCGAGCGGCTTCGGCGGCTCGATGCGGTTCTGGATGCCGTCGAGGCCGGCCATCATGAGCGCGGCGAACGTCAGGTACGGGTTCGCCATGGGGTCCGGAGCGCGGAACTCGACTCGCTTCGCCTTCGGCGACTTGCTGACCATCGGGATGCGGACGCACGCGGACCGGTTGCGCGCGGAGTACATCAGGTTGATCGGCGCCTCGTAGCCCGGCACGAGGCGGCGGTACGAGTTGGTCGTCGGAGCGGCGAACGCGAGGAGCGCTGGGGCGTGCTTCAGAAGGCCGCCGATGTAGAAGCGAGCGCTCTCGCTGAGGCCGGCGTATCCGGTCTCGTCGTAGAAGGTCGGCTCGCCGTTCTTCCAGATCGACTGGTGGCAGTGCATGCCGCTGCCGTTATCGCCGAAGATCGGCTTGGGCATGAACGTCGCGATCCGGCCGTGCTGGTAGGCGGTCTGGCGAACGACGTACTTGTACTTCATCAGCTGGTCCGCCATCTTCTTGAGGGTGTCGAACCGCATGTCGATCTCGCACTGGCCGGCCGTGGCGACCTCGTGGTGGTGCATCTCGACGTTGATGCCGATGTTCTGCATGTGGAGCGCCATCTCGTTGCGCAGGTCCTGCAGCTTATCGACCGGCGAGCACGGGAAGTAGCCGCCCTTCGCCTTGGTGGTGAAGCCCGGGTTGCCCTCGCGACCGGAGGTCCAGAACGCTTCCTCGCTGTCGATGCTGTAGCTCGCTCCTTCGGGGCCGTTCTGGAACAGGAGCTGGTCGAAGACGAAGAACTCTGCCTCGGGACCGATGAAGATGGTATCGCCGATGCCGGTCGACTTCAGGTACTGCTCGGCCTTCTCGGCAACGAAGCGCGGGTCCTTGTTGTATCGCTGACCGGTGAGCGGGTCGACGATGTCGCAGATGATGACTGCCGTCGCGACCTCGGTGAACGGGTCCATGAACATGGTGCTGCCGTCCGGGAGGAGCAGCATGTCCGACTCGTTGATGGCTTGGAAGCCGCGGATGCTCGATCCGTCGAAGGCGAATCCATCCTCGAACTTACTCTCATCGAAGTGCGCGGCCGGGATGGTGAAGTGCTGCCACGTTCCCATGAGGTCCGTGAACCGCACGGAGATCATCAAGGCGTCGTTCTCGGTCACAAAGCTGACGGCTTCTTTAGGGGTCATCTATCCTCCGTTCCATAGCGGGGCGGAAGTCTCACGCGCGTGAGGTCCGCCCCAATGCCCGCCCGCGCCATTGCAGAACGATTGCGAGCATTATCTCCAATCCCTTAATCAAGAGGGAAGGGCGGACCGCCGCCTAACGGAAAAAGGCGACAGGCCCGCAAGACCTAAGGGGTCGGAGCAGGCTACGGAATGCGGGGCCCAACATTTCCTGCGAGTCGAAGAGCGCAGTAGATGCAAATCGCGAGGTTCGGCACCGAGTCGAGAAATCCCGTTGCTCCAGAGAGGCTGATCAGGAAGCCCAAGCCGCTTAGGATCGCCGTCAGCATGAAACCCCAGCGGCGCCCTTGAATCATCCCGATGCCACCCGCGATGTTGATCGCATAAATAGCCGCAATCGCAAACCCGATGAAGCCGATCAGCGCTCCGACCCCCGCCCCAGCGGCCGGATTCGGCATCCCAGAGCGCCCGGCTGCGCCGACGCTCGCCGCGCCGACAAGCCCGCCGATCCCCATCGCTCCAAGACCGGCGCAGAGTCCGCACGAGGAGAGAGCGATGACCAGCGCCCCCAGGACTTTGTCCGCGACGAAGTTGCTATCTGACTGCATATCGAGTGCAGATACGATTCAACTCCAGAGGAGGATTCAGCCTTGGAGCCGGAGAAGGTGTCCGACGTACAGGTACAGATAGGCCGCGAAGGCGACCCACGTCCCGATCTCCGCGGTCACCGGCCGCCGCGTTCTCGCGAACTCAAGCAGGAGCACCGGGCCCAGTAAAAAGGTCAGCTTGCCCGCGACGAGCGCAAACGAGCCGTGCCCCGCGAACCACGCGAACAGCCGGTTGCCCTCCAATCCGCCCGCATTCAGCCACATCAGTGTGGTCACCAGGTCGAAGGTGCCGACCGTGAGTAGCAGGACGGTGCTGAGGCGCGGGTTGCTGCGGAACATGGCTAGGGAGTGCCGTAAAGGCGATCGCCGAAGTCGCCCAGTCCGGGAACGATGTAGCGCTTCTCGTTCAGCGACTCATCGAGTGCGGCGGCGACGATCTGTACATCGGGGTGCGCGCTCGTCAGTCGCTCCACGCCCTCCGGCGCTGCGACGACCACGACCATCGTGACTCGCTCGCATCCGCTCGCCTTGATGAGCGAGATCGCCTGCGCCGCGGAGCCGCCCGTCGCAAGCATGGGATCGAGGCAAAGGGTGTATCGGTCCTTGAGCGTGCTCGGGAGCTTGCTGTAGTAGCTCCGGGCCACGGCCGTCTCCTCGTGTCGCTCTAGACCGATGTACCCAACCGCCACGTCCGGGAAGAGTTCGACGACGGGCTCGAGCATCCCGAGCCCCGCGCGAAGGACTGGCACGGCGGCAAGGGGCTCGTCCAGCAAATGCCCTTCCGTCTTGGCGACGGGAGTCTGAACGTCGACCGCTCGCGTTCGTACGCCGTAAGTCGCCTGCAGAACCAGAAGCGTCGTCAGGCGGCGCGCGACCTCGCGAAATTCCTGGGGTGGGGTATCGCGATCGCGCAGGCGGGTCACGAGGTGGCGAGCGAGCGGATGATCGAGGACTTGCGACGGCATTTGCGACCATTGTCGCACGCCTTGGCACCTCGGCATGGTTGACGGGCTCGTCGCTTGCCCCCGGGGGGCATGAGGGGCCACAATGGTGCGTCCCGTTCGACGGCCCACTGGCTCGATCGGGCCTCCACCCTCATGAGCGCTACGTCGATCGCCGGAATCATTCTCGCCGCGGGCAAAGGGACCCGCATGAAGTCGGAGCTGCCGAAGGTGCTCCACCCCGTCTGCGGATTGCCGATGGTCGAACTCGTCGCCCGCGCGATGCGCGGCGGCGGAATCGAGCGGCTAATCGTGGTCGTCGGCCACGGCGGCGAGAAGCTGCAGGCGACCTTGGGTGACGAATACGAGTACGTCTGGCAGCGCGAGCAACTCGGCACCGGCCACGCCGCGATGATGGCGCAGGAAGCGCTCGCCGGGCACCAAGGGCCCGTCGTCGTCGCCGCGGGCGACACGCCGTTGATGGACGCGGCGACCTTCGAGACGCTCGTCCGCGTTCACAAGGAGTCCGGGGCCGTGGTGACGGCCGCGACCTCGATCGTGGAAGATCCGCACGGCTACGGCCGCATCGTTCGCGACGCCCGTGGGGAAGTGGTTCGCATCGTAGAGCAGAAGGACGCCACGGAGGAGGAGCGAGCGATCCGCGAGGTGAACGCCGCCCTCTACTGCTTCGACGCGCCGACCCTTTTCCGGCTCCTGCCGACCCTCGGCACCTCCAACGCCCAGGGTGAGTACTACCTCACGGACGTTCTCGAGGCCGTTCGACGAGAAGGTGGCCGAGTTCTGGCTCACGTCTTTGAGAATCCCGACGTGCTCGTCGGCGTTAACGACCGATGGCAGTTGGCGCACGCGGATAAGGAGCTCCGCCGCCGCATCTTGAAGCGACACGCGCTGAACGGCGTCACGCTGCTGGACCTCGATACGATCACGATCGGCGTGGACGTCACGATTGGCGCCGAGACGGTGCTCGAGCCATTTACGACGCTCGTCGGCCGAACCTCGATCGGCGCGGGTTGTCGAATCGGGCCTTCGACTCGCCTGGTGGACACGAAGGTCGGCGACAACACGACGATTCTGATGAGCTTCGCCGACCACGCGAGCGTAGGAAGCGGGGTTTGGGTCGGACCGTTCGCGCACCTGCGGCCGAAGGCGGACCTCGGTGACGGCGTCAAGATCGGCAACTTCGTGGAGGTCAAGAACGCGAAGCTCAGCGACGGAGCGAAGGTGAACCACCTGAGCTACGTCGGAGACGCGTCGGTCGGCGCCGGCAGCAACATTGGTGCTGGCACGATCACGTGCAACTACGACGGTTTCGACAAGCATCGCACCGAGATCGGCGCGAATGCTTTCGTGGGATCGAACTCGACTCTGGTGGCGCCGGTGGTCATCGGAGACGGCGCGATTGTGGCCGCGGGTAGCGTGGTCACTTCGGACGTGCCTGTTGACGCGATGGCCTTCGGCCGGACGCGGCAGGAGAACAAGGAGAACAGAGCAGCAAAGTGGCGAACATTGAAGCAGGAGTCCAAACGATAAGCGCGCCGATCAATACCGCGAACCTCAGCGGCATGAAGCTCTTCGCCGGGAACGCCCACCAGGCGCTCGCCGGACGCGTGGCGGCGCACCTCGGCGTCGATCTCGGCCGCATGACCTGCAAGCGATTCGCCGACGGCGAGATCCAGGTCAAGGTGGATGAGAGCGCGCGAGGAAACGAGATCTTCCTTCTCCAGCCCACGTGCTGCCCGACGAACGACAACCTGATGGAGCTGTTCATCATGTTGGATGCGTTCCGCCGTGCATCTGCGCGCCGGATCACCGTCGTGATGCCGTACTACGGCTACGCCCGGCAGGACAAGAAGATCAAGCCCCGCGAGCCGATCACGGCTCGGCTGGTCGCGACCTTCCTCGAGACCTGCGGCGCGAGCCGAGTCGTCGCCATCGATCTTCACGCCGAGCAGATTCAGGGGTTCTTCAACATCCCGGTGGACCACCTGTACGGCGGACCAATTCTGGGCCGTTACTTCGTTGAGTGCGGCCTGCGCGAAGATCCGGACGTGGTCGTCGTGAGCCCGGACGTGGCTGGCGTCGGCCGCGCGAAGGCGCTGGCCGAGATGCTCGACTGCCCGTTCGTCGTCATCGCCAAGCGCCGCCCCGCACCCAACCAGGTGGAGGTCGTCGAGATCGTCGGTGACTTCGTGGGCAAGAAGTGCGTGATGATCGACGACATGATCGACACTGGCGGCTCGATCGTTGGTGGCGCGCAGGCGCTCATGGACCGCGGCGCCCGAGAGGTCATCGCCTGCTGTACCCACCCAGTGTTCAGCCGAGACGCTCGACAGCGACTTCAGGACTCGTGCCTGTCGCAGGTGGTTTCGCTCGACACGATCCCGGTGGCCGAAGGCCCCGATTTCCCGAAGCTCACGGTGCTTCCGTCGGCGCCGCTTATCGGCGACGCGATTCGACGAATCCACCTAAACGAGTCTGTAAGCGAACTGTTCGATGACTGGCGATAGCCAGAACCGAGAATCTTCGACGCCAGCGCAAAGCCGCGATGCTTTTCGCTGGCGCGTACGTCTTTCAGATCGAGCGCCGCAGAAGCGGTGGGGCGTGTTCGTCGCCGCCATCGTCGCGACGGCGGTGGGGTGGTTCGCTTTCGGCAGCCCGGTGCTCGGGTTGCTCGGTTGCGCTATCATTCTCGGATCGACGGCGGAGTACTGGCTCGGCACCGCGTTCGTGATCGACGATCAGGGCGCGAGCGCGCGAACCGGCTTCAGCCTGACAGGCATCGAGTGGGCGAACGTGAAGCGGCTCATCCGCGACACGGACGGGGTGAGGCTCTCTCCGCTTGAGAGTGCCGGAACTCTCGACGTGTTCCGCGGCGTGTACCTTCGCTACGGCATCGAGAACAGGGAAGAGATCGAAAGGGCGATCGAGAGATTTGGCGGAAGACTCGCACCAGCTTTGGGACGGGGACCTGACACCGGAGCAGGAGGAGGAGCTGATCCAGAAGGCGGCCTCCGAGATCGTGCGTCGGAAGCTCCAGACGCCGGCGATCCTGTTCCTTGAGATGCATAAGCCGATCTCCGGATTCGGCGCGCACGCGGCCGTGGTTCTCGCGCCGTTCGCCATCCCTTTTGTAGGTTTTGAATTCTTGAATAATTACAGCCGGCTCTTCCAAAGGCGGGAGAACGTGGAGCGCCTCCTTCGAAGGATCGAGGAGCTCAACCGGGCACCGGCGGCTAAGGACGACTAATGGGACAACAGTATCTCGACACCGGTTGGGTAGGAGTGTTGCTGACCACGCTCGTGGCTCTGCTCATCCTGTTCAACATCTTCCGCGCACGAGGCGGTCGTGACCTCTACATCCGTCGCATCGCGGGCCTCAACGCGATCGACGAGGCCGTCGGTCGTGCGACGGAGATGGGCAAGCCGGTGCTGATGGTGCCGGGCCTTTCCGACACGACCGTCAACGCGAAGTCGATGCAGGCGATCAACATCTTCGCCTACGTCGCGCGCGTCGCGGCGAAGTTCGCGAACCCGATCCTGGTGTGCTGCTACAACGCGTCGATCTACACGGTTGCCCAAGAGATCATTCGCGACGTCTATCAGCAGGAAGGTTTGTTGGAGCGGTACGACGTCGACTCCGTGCGATTTATCTCCGACCGGCAGTTCGCGTTCGCGGCGGGCGTCTCGGGTCTCATCCTGCGCGAGCAGGCGGCCGCGACGTTCTTCATGGGCGAGTTCTACGCCGAGTCGCTGATCCTTGCCGAGACCGCTAACTCGATCGGTGCGATCCAGGTCGCGAGCTCGACGGAGTTGACGCAGACGCCGTTCTTCATCGCCGCCTGCGACTACGTCCTCATCGGCGACGAGTTCTACGCCGCCAGCGCGTTCCTTACCCGCCAGCCGGTCCTCGTCGGCTCGTTGGTGGGACAAGACTGGGCGAAGCTGCTGGTCGGCGGCCTGATCGTCGCGGGAATCGTCGGCAACTCCGCGCTCCTTCGCGGCGGAAACGTGACGAGCGAGTGGAGCGGCGGCAAGATGGTGCCGCTCGAGGCTCCACGCCCGATCGCCAAGAAGGACACCATCTTCTCCCGGATCCTCAACCCGGATCCGTCGCCGGACATCAAGATCGAGCGAGAGAAGATTCCGGCCGATCAGCTGCCTAAGGGCGGTGACGAATAAATGTTTCCTATCGCACAAGCTGCGCCCCCATCCTTTTGGAACGCGCCGAACGGCTCGACGGAGCTTTGGATCAAGATCGGCATTGCGCTGATCATTGGCATCGCCCTGATCTTCGGCCTGATGGCCACTCCTTCGCAGCTCCGACGACCCATCGTCGTGACGCTGACGTTCCTCTCTGGCCTGTTCTACGTTCTCTTCTGGGCTTACCCAAGCCCCATCGACCGCCAACCCGATGAAGCGCCTCGGGGGATGGGCGAGGGAATCGCCTTCTGGATCTCCGACGCTCAGCCGGTCGTCGCGACGTTGTCGAACATCATCGCGGCGTTCATGATCGGCCTCGGCATCTACTCGCTGCTGAGAATCCACGTCCGCCGCTTTGTCAAGCAGCAGAAGGACTGGTTCTACAGCATGGTCCTGCTGATCGCCCTGATCTTGATGGTCATCTTCGGCTACTGGGACTGGCTGCAGCGGCAGACTCCGGCGGGTGCCGCGCTCCAGGCGGGCCGCAACGAGTGGGGGCCGGCACAGTACGGCCGCGACCTTCTGTTCGACGGTCTTCTCCAGCAGATGGAGGCCGGCATGTTCTCCATCGTCGCTTTCTACATCCTCTCGGCCGCCTACCGCGCCTTCCGGGCTCGGTCGATTGAGGCCACGATTCTGCTCGTCACGGCGCTGATCGTGATGCTCAGCCTGCTCGGCGCGGTCGTGCTCCTATGGAACAGCACGATCGGCGCGGCGAGCAGCAACCTGCAGCTCAACGAGATCGCCGGCTGGATCCGCGGCAACCTTCAGGTTCCTGCGATCCGCGGCATCGACTTCGGAGTCGGCATCGGACTGCTCGCCATGGGCCTTCGCCTCTGGCTGAGCCTTGAGAAGACGGGAGGCAACACCTAAGATGGCGCAGGTCTACGAAAGGCCGAGGCGAAGCCTGGCGGACGCGCTGCAGTCGCTCCCCAAGCCGGTGCTCTACGGCATTCTCATCCTCTTTACGGCGGTGCCGCTTTTCCTCAAGGTCAAGCTGCCAAACCGTCCGGAACCGTTCAACGTCGCGTTCTACGATCAGCTGATGAAGATCCCCGATGGGGGTCGCGTCCTGATCGCGTCGGACTGGACGAACTCGACCCGAGGCGAAAGCATGGGCGGATTTGAGGTTCTTCTCAAGATCCTCATGCGAAAGAACATCAAGTTCGCCGTCTACAGCACCGGCGCCGCCGAGGCTCCTCAGGTCGCCCGCGATGTCATCCGCGACGTGAGTCAGCGGGAGGCGCAGACCGGCGGACGGGCGTACGTCCCGTTCGAGGACTACGTCGTGCTCGGCTACTTCCCGAACTCCGAGGGAACGACGAACGCGATCAACAACAACATTCGCGCGGCGTTCGCAGGCAAAAAGGACTTCCCGCCGAACTCGCCGGCGCGAGACGTCCTCGCCTCCCCCGTGTTCCGTGGCGTGAATTCGGTCGCGGACTTCAACTACCTCATCGTCGCCACGGCCTCGAAGACGAACGAGATCACGGTCGAGCGCGTGAAGAAGACGCCGCTCATGTTCGTAGTCACCGGCGTCATGGTGCCGGAGAACATCACCTACTTCTCCTCAGGCCAGATCAAGGGCCTGGTGGGAGGTGTGAAGGGCGTTTACGACATCGAGAACCTGATGGATCAGGAGCCGACGTTCAAGGGGAAGGACAACCTCGGCAAGGGTACGGCCTACTACCTCTCCCTGCACTTCGCGATCATCCTGCTGATCATTGCGGTCATCGTTGGAAACGTCGCGATGTTCCTCTCTCGACGGGGGACGCGCTAAATGGATTACAACCTCGTAAAGCTCGCCTTAGCCGCGATCGCGACCATCGGCTTGTACTCGGTTCTCTATAAAGAGAACAAGTTCTATCGGTTCTGGGAGCACATCTTCGTCGGCCTCGCGGGCGGTTACGCCATCGTGGCGCTATGGACGGAGACGCTCAAGACGAACTGGTGGGACCGCATGGTGGGCCAGACGGCGGCGGACGGCAACCCGGCGACCCCCGGATTCTGGCTCTACATGATCCTCTTGCCGATCGGCATGATGGGCTACTTCGTGTTCAGCTCGAAGCACAACTGGATCAGCCGAATTCCGATCGGAATTATCCTCGGCCTGTACTCCGGCCAGCAGTTTCAGGCGTGGCAGAACCGGTACCTGCCGCAGATCGACGACTCGATGCGGCCGATCCTGCCCTCGACCGGTGCGTTCTTCAAGCCACCGACCGAAGGGCTCGACCCCGCCGCGGCGAGCGCGATCAACGCTCAGCTGTACGGATCGCAGGCGCTCTCGAACCTGGTGTTCGTCATCACGCTGCTGTCGGTTCTGAGCTACTTCCTGTTCAGCTTCGACATCAAGAATCGGTTCCTGAAGAACGCCTCGACCACGGGCCGCTGGCTTCTCATGATCGGCTTCGGCTCGATCTTCGGCTCGACGGTCATGATGCGGTTCACGCTGCTCATCGACCGAATGCACTTCATCTTCATCGAGTTCCTGCGCGACGGCGTGGGGCGCATGTTCGGTGGCGGATAGCCCGCTCCGGACGTATAAAGAGATGGAGCCGCGAAGGGCGCAGGGGAGAACCCCGGCGCCCTTCGCGCATTGAGAAGCAGAGCAATGCCAGAGCAAGCGGTGCACGCGATCGTGCTGAGAAGGAAGGACCAAGGCGAATCGGACCGGCGCGTGACGCTGCTGACCGAGGAGCTTGGGAAGATCGACGCCGTGGCAAAGGGTGCCCGCAAGGTGCCTAGTCGGCTCTCGAGCGTGACGGAACCGCTCAGCCTCGCGGTACTGAACCTCGCGGAAGGGAAGCGCAACCGGTTCGTAACTCAGGCGCAGCCGCTGCGCTCCTTTCCCGGATTGCGCACAGACTTCGAACGGCTGAGCTGCGGGCTTGCTCTCGTAGAGCTCTACGCGGCCGTCCTGCCGTTTGAGGAGCCGATGCCGGAAGCCTTCGAGCGCCTAACCGCCTCCTTGCGAGCGGTCGAGACGCACGAGAAGCCGATCGTCGCCCTTCTGTGGTCGGAGGTTCAGCTTCTGGCGATCTCGGGCTTCATGCCTCACTTCCACCAATGCGTAGTGACGGAGCAGCCAGTCGCGGAAGCGGAACCGTACGTCTCGCCGAGTGCCGGCGGCTACGTGACCGATGGCGCGGCCGGGCCTTACTTCGACAAGTTCCGTACTCGCGTCGAGGTTCTGTACGCCCTTGCGAGGCTGCCCGACCTTGAGGCTGCCCCAGCCAACATTCGGCAGGCGGAGCGTGCCCTTGCCGACCTCTTGCCGTTCTGGCGCGCCATCGCCGAGGCCCCGCTTCCCGCCAACGAGGCGGCGGTCCGGGAGGCCAGACACCGTGCGTCTACCGCTTTGGCCTGACGCAGTGTACAATTGCGCCCTATGAAGTGGGCGCATTACGTCGCGTTGATCGCGGTGTTCGCCGCTGTCGGTTGCTCCGGCGGCAAGAAGTTTTCCGAGCGAGCATCGGAAGGGAAGGCGAACGTCTTCCGCTACCCGATCCCGCTCCTCACCAAGCTAGATCCGGGCATGGTTCAGGACGGCGACTCGATCGACGTCATCCAGCAGGTGTTCGAGGGCCTGACCACGTGGGGCGAGGACAGTCAGGTCAAGCCGAACCTCGCCGAGAAGTGGGAGATTTCCCCTGACGGGCGAACCTACACGTTCACCCTGCGCAAGGACGCGAAGTTCCACAACGGCCGGGCCGTGACCGCGGACGACTTCAAGTACTCGATCGAGCGTGTCGCCGATCCGAAGTTCCAGTCGCCTACCGTCGCCACCTATCTCACCGACATCGTTGGCCTTCGAGACAAGGTGGAGGGTAAGGCGAACGAGGTCAGTGGCGTGAAGGTCATCGATCCGCAGACGCTCGCGATCACGATCGACAAGCCCCGCCCGTACTTCCTCGGCCGCCTCACCTATCCGGTTTCTTGGGTGGTGTGCAAGGAGGCCCTGAACAACGGCGGCGAGATCCGTGAAGTGAAGGAGATGGTCGGCACCGGCCCGTTCAAGGCGGAGTCGTTCCAGCCGGACCAGATCATCACCATGGTTGCGAACGCGGACTACCGCCTGGGTGCCCCCAAGGTTGAGCGCATCGAGCGCCCGATCATCAAGGACGCCGCCCAGCGCCTGACGAAGTTCCGCCAGGGTGAGGTCGACCTCACTCGAATCGAGCGCGAGGACCTTGCCGGCCTGCAGAACGATCCGAAGCTGAAGGACCAGATCAAGTTCTTCGACCGACCGAGCCTCTACTACGTGGGCCTGAACGTCGGCTCGTACCCTCCCTTCAAGGACGTGCGAGTGCGCCGCGCCTTCGCGATGGCGATCGACAAGACCGACATCGTGAACAGCCAGTTGGGCGGCACGAACAAGATCGCCTACGGCATCCTGCCCCCGGGCATTCCGGGCACGCGGCCGAAGGGCAACGACATTCCGTTCAACCCCGAAGAGGCGAAGCGTCTGCTCGCTGAGGCCGGTTTCCCCGGTGGCAAGGGAATGCCCCGGTTGGTGTTGAGCCACCGAGACGGCCAGACGGACGTCAAGATCGTCGCCGAGGCGGTGGTCACGCAGCTCCGCAAGAACCTCGGCGTGGAAGCGACGACGCAGATGCTCCCGTGGAACGCCTACCTCGAGAAGCACAACCGGAAGGAGCTGGACTTCTTCCACATGCGCTGGGGCGCCGACTACCTCGACCCGGAGAACTTCCTCAGCACGCTTCTGGCGAGCTACGGCAACGAGAACAAGATCAATTACAAGAATCCGGCCTACGACGCCCTGTGCGCCAAGGCGGACACGATGGTGGGCAACGACGCCGAGCGCAAGCGGCTGTACGATCAGGCCGAGGACATGGTGCTGCAAGACGCGCCGTTCATCCCCGTCTACTTCCAGCGCGAAGCTGAGCTGATCTCGCCGCGGGTACAGGGGATGCGGGAGTCGCTCTTCGGGCACCTCCCCCACACCACCACCAGGCTGCAGTAGCGGAACGGGGATGTCCCGCCGTTCGCAAGTCCAGATCGCGGCCGCCGACTTTCATCGACCCGTCGGCGGTCCGGTCTTTGAGCCCCAAGAGGAGCGGGAGGATCTTCCGCTCTCGAGGGGTGCCGGTTGGCAGAGCAATGGTGGCCCGCATCGCGGCCACCTCGCTCGCTCGTTCCCGTTCACGTTGGACGTCACGATCCCGGCTGGCGGGCCACTTCTGCGAATCCATCTCGTGGGCACGTTCGCGCTGTTTGCTGAGCGCGAGGAGGAAGCGCCGGGCACGCTCGGAGCGTCGCTTCAGCTCACCCAAGACCGAGAGCTCGTCTTCCGGCAGGATCTTCTCAACGGTCGACACTACTCGGATGCTCGAGACCTCACCGCCGTCTCTCGACTGAATGGCGACGGCACGAGCGTCGAAACGCTCGGTTCGATCGAGGCGTTCGGTGCACCGGCTAGGGTGGACGTGCTTACCATCGACGTCGGAGAGCAGACGGCTTCCGCCCTCCGTCTCAAGGATCTTGGGAGTCCCGCGTCGTTCATCGTTTTCGATGTCCTGCTGGAGCGCGAGCAGGCATCCGGCTGTCCCTTCCACTCGGGTAGCGGGGGCATCGCCTTGGGCGAGATCCCTTCGGTGGTACGCGTTGGCGACCGGGTCAAGTTTCTGCGTGCCCTCGATCAGCTGGCGCAATCGGTGGTGGACGCCGAAGACCTCGATGAAGCGCGGGGAACGGCGCTGACGTTCCTCGCGGTGACCACCGCGGCGACGCTCGAGATGGGCGGAAGCCGGCAGATGCACCGCATCCAGTTGGATGCCGCCCGCGAGTTTGAGCGGCTCGACACGAGGGAAGAGATCGCGGACGCGGCGCGAAGGTATGTGGAAACCGTGGCGGAGTCGATGTTCCGCGGCGTCCAGAGCCCAAGCTCCTACCTAGTGGATCGTGCGCTCGCGATCGTGGAGCGCAACTACGCCAAAGACCTCAGCGACTCGCAGATCGCGAATCAGCTCGGTCTGAGTACCTCGCACTTTCGCTACCTGTTCCGCGAGGCGACCGGGCAGCCGTTCCACAAGTACCTCGTCGCCCTAAGGCTCGAGAAGGCGCGCCAGATGCTTCTCGAGGACGAGATCGCCGTCTCGGCCGTCGCGCGCGCGGTGGGCTTCACTGGTCTCTCGCACTTCAGCCGGGCGTTCACGCAACGCTTTTCGGTCAGCCCGACGAGCATTCGTCGGCAGGGAGGCTCTTAGCTGATGGTTACCGTCTCCAACCTGACGAAGGAGTTCGATCGGCGGCCGGTGCTGCGCGATATCAGTCTCGAGGTCGCACCCGGTCAGTTAATGGCCATCATGGGAAGCAGCGGCGGAGGGAAGACTACGCTGCTGCGGTGCATCAGCGGCCTGATTCCTCCGACCAAGGGCAATGTTGCCGTCGACGGCGTCGACGTTCAAGAGGACCCGGAGGAAGCCCGCCGCCGGATGGGCATGGTGTTCCAGTCCGCGGCGCTCTTCGACTTCATGGACGTCGAGTCCAACGTTCTCTTCGGCATCCAGCGACAGCTTCGCCTCTCGCGGAAGGAGCAGCATGCGCTTGCGGCCGAGACCCTGGCGATGGTGGGTTTGGAAGGGAACGAGCGGAAGATGCCCGCCGAGCTGAGTGGTGGCATGCGTAAGCGCGTGGGCATCGCTCGAGCTTTGGCCCTCCGCCCGAAGGTGATGCTCTACGACGAGCCAACGACCGGACTCGACCCGATCACGACGTACACGATCGATGAGCTGATGCTGAGCGTAGCGCGTGGAACGGGTGTCACGAGCCTTATCGTGAGTCACGACGTGAGCTCCGTCTTCCGCGTGGCAGACCGCGTAGCCTTCCTCCATAAGGGCGAGCTCATCTTCAATGGAACGCCGGAGGCGTTCGCCGAGGCGCCCGACGAGAGCATCCAGGAGTTGGTGCGTAAGTCACAAGCAACCGCAATGTTAGAATCGCACTGAACAAATCACGCACCGGCGCGTAACCTCCCTACGATCTCGCAGGGAACAGATACAACATGAAGAATCTCGCTCGAAACTTGACCTTCGCCGTCGCCATCATGGCTCTCAACTCCGTTTCATTTGCGCAGGGCGCCGGCCCGCAGGGAGGAGCGCCTGGAGTTGGCCAGCAGGGCGGACGCCGAGGCGGTGGTCAAGGCATGGGCGGGATGCGCCGCATGGGAGGCGCGCGCATGGCGCAGCGCAACAAGGAGCTTTTCGCGAAGCTGAACCTGACCGCCGATCAGAAGAAGAAGATCGAGGCGCTTCAGAAGAAGCATCAGGAGAAGATGAGAGCGACCTTCACCCAGGCCGGCGGCCCCAGCGCCGATCGCCAGGCGCTCATGGAGAAGTTCCGCGAGATGCAGAAGGGCTACCGAGCCGAGCTGATGAAGATCCTCACGCCGGCCCAGGAAAAGCAGTACTCCGCCGCCGTCAAGGAGATGCGGGAGAAGATGCGCAAGGAGCGCGGCCAGGGTGGTCCCGGCGGCGCCCCTGGACGCCGACCGGGACAGGGCGGCGGGCTCTAAGCCCCCGGCGCGTTTGCAATCTGCGGGCTCGCTTCCTTCTGGGAGGCGGGCCCTTTTAGGTTCACGATGAGACCCCACTCCGGCGACTGGTCCGGATCGTCACACAGTCGCTCCCCGACCACCTCCGCCCCGAAGCGGCCGTACAGCCGGTGAGCGTCACCAAACTTCTTGTCGCTCCACATCTCGAGGTGGCTCGCGCCGGCCTCGCGTGCTTCGCCAAACACATGCCGGAGGAGCAACGTGCCCGCCCCAACCTTCCGAGCGTCAGGATGAACGTAGAGCCGTTCAAGCGAGCAGTCGGTGCCGCCGACCCTGAGGTAGCCCTCGTGCTCCACGACTTCGCCAAGACCACCCGGGACCGTAGGGAAGACCTCTAGAGCCGCCGTGCCCACGACGGTCCCGTCCATCTCGGCCACGTAGAACCGGTCTCCCGCGGCATCATAGAACCGCTCAAGGTCGTACAAATCCGCGTGGTACCCCTCCTTCTCCCACGGAAAGCCGTACTCGTCGTAAACGGCCCGAATAACGCGCACCACGTCGTCGATGTCCGCGTTGGTCGCGCGGCGAACGGAAAGGCTCATGGAGGCGAGTTTACTTGTCCCCCTCTTGACATTCGAAGGGGCAGGGGGTACATTACTTGACCGTAAGGATCGTTAGCTCAGTTGGTAGAGCAGCTGACTCTTAATCAGCGGGTCGTAGGTTCGAGCCCTACACGGTCCACCAAAGATTCAAGCTCTCGAGGTTTTCCTCGGGAGCTTTTTTGTTGATTTCTAGAACTCGGGCCGGAGCGCAGGACGTGCGCCAAAGGGCAATGCGGTTCCAGCCTCGCCGTCTGGAACCGCGCCCAGCGCTTAACGTAGCGACGCCGCCGGGTCGGCACGGCCCTGCGACGCCTGCCGGCCGGACAAGCGTGCCTGGCAGCACCTGGTTCACATTGAAGATGGCGGGATCGACCGGAGCGCGGGCGAGCGTCTCCGGGATGTACGTCACCTTGCCGGTCGCGAGGTCGTCCACCTCGCCGAGGATGATGACCTTCTTATCTCGGTAAGCCCGGCTCAGCACGGGCTGGCGCTTGCGCAGCGGGTTCACCTGGTGGACGACGTTCCTCTTCACCGCCTCACCGGTGCGATCGCCCGGCCCGCCCGTGTCGTAGCCCTCAATCCCCTCGCGGATCGAGCTGATGAGGTAGGAGATGGCACCGGGCACATTCTCGGGCTCGCCCATTGCCGCCTTCACCGCGCCGCACTCCGAGTGCCCGAGGACGACGATCAGCTTCGAACTCAGCACCGCGGTGCCGAATTCGATCGTGCGGTACGATGCCTCGCCGGGGACCCGGCCGGCAGTGCGGCTGATGAAGAGATCGCCGATCCCTTCGTCAAAAACGATCTCGTTGGGCACCCGCGAATCGGAGCACGACATGATCGCCGCGAACGGCTCCTGGTTGTTAACAACGCGGGCAACCGCCTTGTTGTCGCGCCGGGCAAAGATGCTCTTGCCCGACACGAAGCGGCGGTTGCCGAGGTTCAACTTCTGGAAGGCGATCCTCGGTTCGCGGAAGGCTTAGTCGCGAGCGAGAACGTCCGTGTCTCTGAGTAGTTGCATCCCCATCCCCGAGGCAGCAAGAGCGATCAAAGCGGTCACGAGACTGAGAAGGCTCACAGCTCTTTACAAAGTTACGTTGTTTGTCGCCGTTAGCAGTAATAAATCAACGTCCGCATTCACAATGTGAAGTTTGCCACGACGAGAAGAGTATCCAGCCGCCGTCGACTCGGAATTTGCAGCCACACCGGCTGGTACCCGGCTTCGAGCCGGACGTTCTTCGAGAGATTGGTCCCGACCCCGAGGTACAAGCGGGTCTGGTCGTAGCCGGGCCGGGGGCCGATGCCTCCAGTTCGTTCTACGTTGTAGAACGCCTCGGCCTGCAGAGCGAAGAAGTGTTTCGAAGCGGCCGAGAAGGGTGTGGTCGCTCGAATGAAGTGCCGCAGCCGGTAGGTCGAGCCGCCCGTGTCCTCGATGTTCCGCAGTTCAAATCGGGTTCGCTGAATCGTCGTCCAGCTGCCGTACTTGCGCTCCCATTGGCCTTGTAGGAAGTAGCGGTCCTCGCCACGCCACTCCGGAAACTGCTGCGGCGTCCAGGCGTACCCAAGCCACAGGGAGAACTCTGGGCTGAGCTGCTTGCCGACGGCACCGCGGACGAAGGCGATCGTCGGGTTCTGCCAGTTATTCCCCACCCGCTGCTGAAGCTCGCCGAAGTACCGCATGCCGTTGGCTTCCCGCTTGTTGAAGAGGATCTGAAGCCAGCCTTGCGAATCGGCATCTTGTGCGCGCGACAGCGCGGGGACGCAGATGAGGACGGCAGCGGCCAACGCGGGCCGAAGGCTTGCGTGATGCATTTCGCCTACGTCCTACGCGGCAGATTTGCGGCGGTTTCGTCCGGAGCGGGTTCGGGGGGCGAGGATCACAGAATGCAATTCTGCGAACGGGGAGCGGGCGCACTTACGACACCAGCCCTCGGGTGCATGCTCGTGAGCAAGCGTCACGATCGCTCACGAATCCGCTTCGGGCCGGAATGGATGGTATGGCAGGTAGTCAACACGATCGGATGTTCGGCACTAGCTGACATGCCTCTGCTTGTTCGGCGCGTCCGCATGCGATGCCACGGAGTTCCTGTCCCGGTTGCACCCCCTTCCCACCGCCGCGCGGTGGGAAGGGGCAGGCAGTTGAGCGATGCATGCGAGCCGCGTTCGCTGGTCGAGGTCCGCACTCGATCTCAGGGCGCTCTGCCGCTAATCGACGACCGGCCAAAGGTTGCGCCAACCGGGCCCCGTCATCTGCCAAGCCTTTGCCGCGAAGTGCGATCGCGTCACTTCGAACGGTCCCGTCGCGTGGAGTCCGGTGAGCTGGGTCTTCTGCTCGGCACCCAAGCGGTCGAACGTCATCAGGCGCGTCCCGTCCTGGACGATGACGAGGTCGTTCTCGGTGGGCGAGAGGGCAGTGATGCCTTGGGAGTTCCCGATTCGTAGGCGTGTGCTGATCCCGCGGCCTGTGCGTCGATCGTGTCGCGCGTACTCGAAGGCACCCTGACGGGACAGCAGCAGGTCTCCGGATCGGTGATCGATCTTGAAGATGACGGCTCCCGAGCCACTCGGTAGGGGCGGCAACTTCGCCGTCGCGCCGGCATCCAGGTCCTCCGTCACGGTGTGCATCTCGGCCAAGTTTGCGTCGAGGACAGCGGCACCTTGAGTGATCGGGTCGTACTCCAGCGCGATGCCCCGGCCCGGGAGCTCGCGAGTCGAGAGCTTGTTGTCGTCCCGCTCGATCTTCACGATGCGATCCCGCTGCCGACCCTCGACGAGGACGTAGAGATCGAGGGTCGATCCGGCTTCGACGAGCTTCTTCGCGCCCTTCAGGACGTGCAGGAGCTTGTGCTCGCCAGTCATGAGGTCCACCCGGAAGACTCGGCCGAGGTGGGTGATGTAGTACGCGGAGAGCTCTCCCACCGCCAGTCGCCAATCGACCATGCGCTCACGCGGCGTGAAGCTGAACTCGCTCGGCAGGCTGCCGGCTTGCTCCCGGGGGCGCCAAGGCATGACGACTCGAACCGATCCATCCCCCTTGTACTTACCTGCACCGGCCGCGGTGCGGAGCGCCATTGCGGAGGACGCGCCAGTCCGCAGCTCGGCGACAATCGTGTCCTCCCAACCGGCGTAAACGGGCAGGATCTGGTGCATCGAATCGATGATGTTCCGCTGCGGGACCTGATCGGTACCGGCGGCCATCGTGTACCGAGCGTGACTCACGTAGCCGTGCTCGCTCGTCTTCAGGCGAATGTTCACCGTTGACTTCGGGTCGTACGACAGAGGGCTCTGCTCGAAATCTCGCTCGTCGTCGCCGGTCGAGGGATCGGCCACCATGAGGTACTTGTCGTTGTCGTTGCGGTAGTCGAATCCCACGAGAGTGACGGAGTGGCCGCCGTCCCGATACCAGGTGTCGGGGTCGTAGCCCAGGATCCCCAAAGACTTGTAGCGCCCGTAGCCGATGCGCACGATGGACCCGGTCGAAAGCGCCTTCTGGATCGTGCGCGTCCCCCAATCCCAGTCGGGACCGTAGAAGCAGTTGACCATTACGACGTTGGGAGCACGCTCCGCTAAATGCCGCGTCACGTACTCATAGGCTGGCAAGGAGAGGGTGCCCTGCATGCCGTCCTCCCACCACTCGGTGCCCATCCCGAGGCCGAGTCGGTACAGCTCGTCGGAGATAGAAGTTTCGTAGTCCGGGTCCGTGCGGGGAAGTACCCACGCCATGTTCTCCAGCCCGTTGTCGTCCAGATACTGGAAGATGTTCAGGTACGAGGTGGGCACACAGTGGTACCTCCCCCATCCGCCCAGGGGAAAGGTTCCCGTTTGGATCGACCAGACCTGATCAAAGTCTGGAACGCCGAAGCGTTGCTGGTAGACCGGGTAGTCGGCCGCCGTTGAGGCGGCGATCGCCCCGGCGGCGGCAAAGGTCGAGGCGCGAAGCAGAGCACGGATGGCAGGGCGTCTGTCCATGCCTCGCATGGTAGGGGACCCAGACGAACCCTGGTAGATGTTCCGGGCTAGATTATCAAGCTACGCGGGTTTATGACCACTTCACCCAGCCGGCATCCAAGACTCAGGTTCAAGTGTGTTCGGCTTTGGTGATCATTTTCTCTGTGCAACTTTTACCGCGGCCTCTAAAATGAGTCCGTGCAAGGGCCATTTCATCGCATCTCGCTCGCGACTCCGCCAGAGACGCGAACGTGCGGCGGGTACATCAACCGGGAGACGCGGCTTGAGTGGACCCAGCCGCCTGACACGTACCAGGGCCAGTTCCACAAGGAGCCCGGAACCTTGCTCGTCAACGGTCGCGCGTTGCAGTTCGACGCCAACGATCTCCTCGTGGTGCCGCCGGCGAGTCACTGCGTGATCAAGCGGGATGGGTCGCGCGAGAACACCTACCTCTACTTCAACTTCGCCCCTGGCAAGAGCGATCAAGACCTCTACGCCATCCCGATCATCACTCCAATGGGCGAAGAGGGGCCGACGTGGGAACTGCAGTTTCGGCGAGCGCTGAATCAACTGATCGTTACGCGTACCTCGTTGCGTGCGGTGGTCTGGTCCTGGCTGTGGACGATCGCGGTGCCCGAGCGGTCAGCTCCCAGAAACCCATACGTGCAAGCGGCAGTGCGGATCTTTGAAGATCGTATGGACGAGAGCCTTAGCGTCACCGCCGTGGCTCGGGAGTGCCACCTGTCGAGCAGCCAACTCAACCGTCTGTTCCTGTCGGAGCACGGACGTACCCCGATGCAGTTCCTCCTCGAGCTGCGCGCCGCCAAGGCTCACCACCTTCTCACTCAGACGACGCTACCGATTAAGGCCGTGGCCGCCGCCTGTGGCATCACAAATCCGCACGCATTCAACCGCTTCGTCCGGGCGCGCCTTGGCGCCTCGCCGCGTTCGATTCGCCTCGGCACCGCCGCGATCGACACGTTCAGGATCGCAAACATGCAGTCTCACATCAAGCGGTGAAGGACGTGGGCGCCCATGGAAAGCCACGCCGTCCAACGTCGCCAGCTCATCACGATTCAACGACATCCGTTCGCTTCCCCGGCGGAGAACCGGGTGGGCTCGAAGCTTTGATCGTGCCCAGTCCATTGAGCTTCCCGGCCCAAGTCGCCTGCTCTTGACTTGCAGGTAGTGTCCGAGAGAACGCCATGCAGATGCTCGCGCTTCCACTGCTGTTTCTCTGCTTGCCTGCCCAGGACTCGCTGGCGCGCCAGTTCGCTTCGCCGCCGCCGGAGGCGCGGCCGTGGGTCTACTGGTACTTCATGGAAGGCAACATGACCCGCGAGGGCATGACGGCCGACCTTGAGGCAATGAGGCGCGCAGGCATCGGTGGGGGCATCTTCCTTGAGGTCAACATTGGCATCCCGAAGGGACCGGTGCGGTACATGAGTCCCGAGTGGCTCAAGATGATCGGCCATGCTGCCAAAGAAGCTGATCGGCTGGGTCTGGGCATCGACTTCGGTACCGGGCCGGGCTGGTGCGGCTCCGGCGGGCCCTGGGTCACCCCGGATCAGGCGATGCAGCACCTCGTCTCGAGTCAGACGAGTGTCGAGGGGCCGCGACGTTTCACCGCTAAGCTTCCGCAACCAAAGCCTCGCATTCCGTTCTTCGGACTCGGCACCCTCACTCCAGAGCTCAGAAGGCAGTGGGAAGGCTTCTATCGGGATGAGGTCGTGCTGGCCATGCCGACCCCCGCGGGCGAGGACGGCATTCGTAATCTAGACGAGAAGAGCCTGGTCTACCGGGCTCCTTTCACATCCCAGCCGGGCGTCGCTCCTTACCTCCTCCCGGAGAGTAAGGGCGTCAAGGCGGACCGCACGATACCTTCCGCCAGAGTCGTCGACGTGACGTCGCGAATGAAGCCAGACGGCACGCTCGACTGGATCGTGCCACCCGGGAGGTGGACCATTCTCCGGTTCGGGCGCACGCTGACGGGCCACACCACGCGGCCAGCGCCCGACGCCGGCCTCGGCTTCGAGACGGACAAGTTCGAGCGCCCGTCGATCGAAGCCCACCTGGACGCCTTCATCGACCCGGTGTTAAAGGCGGTTGGCCCCCATCGGCGTCCCGGCCGGGGTCTCACCGCGATTCACTTCGATAGCTGGGAGATGAGCTCCCAAAACTGGTCGCCACGGTTTCGAGCCCTCTTCCAGGAGCGTCGCGGCTACGATCCTCTGCCTTACCTTCCGGTGATGGCGGGTCGCATCGTCGATTCCGTCGACGTGTCCGACCGCTTCCTATGGGACCTTCGACAGACCGCCCAAGAATTGGTGATCGCCAACCACCTCGGGCCGATAAAGCGGAAGGCCAAGGAGAACGGGCTCGGCCTCTCGCTCGAGCCGTACGACATGAACCCGACCTCCGATCTCGCTCTCGGCGGAGTCGCCGACGAGCCGATGGCGGAGTTCTGGTCGCGGGGTTACGGTTTCAACAGCGATTTCAGCTGCTTCGAGGCCGTCTCGATCGCGCACACGATGGGCCGGCCGGTGGTCGGGGCGGAGGCGTTCACGTCCGACGACAAAGACGCTTGGCTTCAGCACCCCGCGTCGATGAAGGAGCAAGGGGACTGGGCTCTCGCCAACGGGATCAACAAGTTCTATTTCCACCGGTACCAACACCAACCCGAGCTCGACAAGGCGCCGGGCATGACGATGGGCCCTTATGGAGTCCACTGGGAGCGCACGCAGACGTGGTGGGACATGGCACCCGCGTACCACGAGTACCTCGCGCGGTGCCAAGCGTTGCTCCGCCAAGGATTGCCGGTGGCAGACATCCTGTATCTCGCTCCCGAGGGCGCGCCGCACGTGTTTCTCCCTCCAAAATCAGCGACGATTGGCGATCTCCCCGACCGTCGAGGCCACAACTTCGATGGCTGTGCGCCGGACGCGCTGCTGACCCGCGCAAGCGTTAAGAACGGTCGCATCACCTTCCCCGACGGGATGAGCTACCACGTCCTGGTCTTGCCACGCACGGAAACGATGACGCCGCGCCTCCTGCGGAAGGTCGCCGCTCTGGTCAGGGCAGGAGCGACCGTCGTAGGGAACCCGCCCCTCCGATCGCCCAGCCTCGTGGGGTACCCCGGCTGCGACGCCGAGGTGCGTCGACTGGCGGGAGAGCTTTGGGGAGGCAAGCAAGGGAAGGGGCGCGTCATTCGAGACCTGGTCGAAACGTTCGAGACTCCGGATCTCACCGACGCGCAGTGGATCTGGGAAGGGAAGGGCAGTCCGGCGCTCTCGGCTCCGATCGGGACCCGGCGCTTCAGCAAAGCGTTCGAGTTACCGCGGCACCGCCAGATCGCCTCCGCCTCGATGGCGTTCACCGCCGATAACTCGTTCAAGCTCTCGGTGAACGGCAAGCCGGCGCTAGAGGGTTCTGACTTCCACCGACTGGAACTGCTCGAACTCAAGCCACTGCTGATCTCTGGGCCGAACCGCTTGGAGATTTCCGTCACGAACGATGGGCCGACGGATAATCCTGCGGGGCTGCTTGGGGTTGTCGAGATTCGTTTCGCCGACGGCGGTCGGCTCCGGCTCCCGACGAACGAGTCGTGGCATGCCGAGGGCATGCCTTCGAAGGCCTTGGGGCGCTGGGACATGGCCCCATGGTCCCTGAGCTCCGCGTCGCTCCCCCGGCCCGAGCTGTACCCCACATACCCAGCAGTCGCCAAGATCCTGAGCGAGCTTGGAACAAGCCCCGACCTTGAAGCGGGCGAGGGGCTGAGGTACTCGCACCGACAGACCAAGGACGCCGACCTCTACTTCGTGGCAAATCGTCATTCCCTTGAGTTGGAATGCGCCGCCTCCTTCCGCGTTGCCGGTCGCCAGCCGGAGTGGTGGGATCCGCTCACAGGTGAGCGTCGCGATCTGCCGGTCTTCCGCCTGGGTGCGAAGTCGACCGTGGTGCCCCTTCGGCTCGCTCCGTTGCAGAGCGGCTTCGTGGTATTTCGGCGCCCGGTCGATCGAAGCGGCGCCTCTGGCACGAACTTTCCTCGTGCCATCGAGCTGAAGAAGCTGAGCGATCCGTGGACTGTTGCGTTCGACCCTAAGCTCGGAGGCCCAGCCAGCGCTGAATTCAAGCAACTGGTCGACTGGAAGGATCACCCCCAAGATGGCATCCGCTTCTACTCGGGCAAGGCCACGTACCGGACGACTTTTGACGCACCGGCGGAGGCAAACGTCTTGTCGCTCGGCGAGGTCGCAAATGCCGCCACGGTCCGGCTCAACGGGCGAGACCTCGGGACGCTCTGGACGTCGCCGTGGCGCGTGCGGATTCCGGCAGGACTGCTACGAAAGTCGGGGAACGTGCTGGAGGTGACGGTGGCCAATTTGTGGGCGAACCGGCTCATCGGCGATGCGGCACTGCGTCCCGAGCGACGGATCGCTCAGACCACGTGGTCCCCGTTCCGCCCCAACTCGCCTCGGCAGAAATCGGGACTTCTTGGGCCGGTTACCCTCCTTAAAGAGTAGGTGGCCTGAGGAGCTAGCTCACCGGACTGATTCAATTCGCTACCTGTGGGCGTCTGCATCGACGCTGTCCGGAAGGAACAGGAGAGCTCTCCCCAACTGACCTAGGAGCTTACGGTTCCCGGGTCGATCATCCGGCGTAGAATGGGAGGGGATGGAGTCCGAAGGAAGCGACTACGACGGCACGAGGCGTCCGCGGCAGATCCCGCCCCATTGGAACGGGGAGCCGTTGCCGGCGGGTGCGGGGTGGAGATGGTTCGATCCCGAGGATCGAACGAACGCCGTTCGCCTGTATCGAGGGGACCCGAGCGCGAGCGATCCGAGCACGAAACAGCCCTACGTGGTGATCACCGTGAAGGGACAGGTGATCGGTCCCGACGGTCAGCCGATCGGCGAGACTCTAATCGATTAGCCACCGCTTAAGCGCTTTTCGAAGCAGATGCTGTCCTCGGCGCTCACGTACGGTTCGTAGTTGGGAATCGGGCGATACCCGGCTCCTGAGTACAAGCCGATCGCGTGGTCGAGCCGACGGCTCGTCTCCAAACGAGCGACGGTGAACCGCCTTTCCAATGCCAACTCTTCCAAGCTGCGAAGGAGGACCTTTCCAACACCGCAACTTCGAGCCACGGGTTCGACGTACATCCGCTTGATCTCGACGGAATTGTCGGAGAGGGCACGTAAGGCACCACAGCCAACGGGTCGGTCTCCAAGGTGAACGACGACGGCATAGGTGAGCGAGTCCGGCTTATTGAACTCGGAGTAGAACGCGTTGGTTTCACCGTTCAGCTCAGCCAAGAAGGCGTCCAGCTGTCGGACCAGCATCAGGAAATCCCTGTCGGCGGGATCCGTCCTTCGGACGTAAAGGTGACTCACGGTTCGTAGTATGGTTGCAACGCCGTGCTCAACGGAGCAGGAGGACGTATGCCGATGGATAACCGATTTCAGGTCGTCATCGACGGAGTAGAGGAGGAAGTACGAGCCTTGGCCGCCCGCTTGAAGGCTGTGGGGCATCGAGTGCAGGAGCAGGACGGCGAGTGGGTCCTCACCTCGGCGACGCTCGACGCCGCGCCGGATGCGGTTGCCGTATGGCGTGCCGCGCAGGAGCTGATCGAAGAGTTCGGCGGGTCACGCGTGTCCGTCGTCTCGGTCTCAGAGCCCGTGCCGAGCGAGCAAGGCGGTGGTCACGTCACCTTCTCGCCGTTCGAGTCGCGTTACTTCCCACCGCTTGGAAACCAGTAGGGGTGTTCCAAGGCCGTAAACTCGTTTGATGCCGGGGGTTTGGCGGATCGAGATGCTGGGCACCCTCCAAGCCGTGGGAGCGGAGATTACGGTTTCCCGCTTCCGCACCCGCCGGGTCGGGCTGCTGCTCGCCCACCTCGCCCTCTTTCGTGATCGACTCCACTTCAGGGACGAGGTGGGCGAACTGTTGTGGCCTGACCACGACCCTGAGGTCGCTCGCCGCAACCTGCGACAGGCGCTCAGCTCGCTTCGGCACGCCATCGAGCCTCCGACACTGCCCGCAGGTTCCGTCCTCCAAGTTCATCAATCACGGCTCCGGCTGAATCCAGATCTTGTGAGCACCGACGTCGCCGAATTCGAGTCGACCGTCTCTGCCGCACGGCACACGGAGAAGCCTGACGAGCAGTACGACCTCCTTTATCGGGCCGTCGCTCTCTATCGTGGTGAGTTGCTGCCCGGGTTCGACGAGCCTTGGCTCAATCAAGAACGTCTCCGCATCGAAGATCTTTACGTTTACTCCCTTCGCCGCTTGGCTGCATGCAGCCAAGCGTGCGGCCGACTGGAGGAAGCCGCGCACTTTCTCCGACTCGGGCTAGCCAGAGACAATCTGAGTGAAGAGTGGCACGTCGAACTGATGCGCCACTACCTGGCTACCGACCGCCCTGAGGCTGCCGTGCGGCAGTACGCCGAGCTTGAGTCTGAGCTCCGCAATCAGGTGGGAGACTCCCCGAGCCACGAAGCGTTGAGCCTCCTGGAGGAGGCTCAGGACGCTTTGCAGCAGCTACCGCGGCTCGTGACGCCGAACCGCCGGATCCTCGTTGGACCTCCCGCAGTTCTCCAGCCTGAGGAGCCGTCCCGAGTCGTCCGGCTCCCGATTACGATCACGCGGTTCTGCGGACGAGAGGAGGAGGTCGACTACGCTCTCGAACACGTTCTGGCCCGCGGCGCCCGCTTGACGACCCTCATCGGCCCGGCAGGGACGGGCAAGACTCGCCTCTCGATCGAAGTCGCCCGAAAGATCGCGGAATCGGGGAGCCGGAACGTCTGGTTCGTGCCGCTTGCCGATCTGGATCGGGGTGACCTGATCTACGACGCGGTTCTCGACGTACTGCGAGCGCGTCGCTCAAACCAACGAGATGCGCTCGAGCAGATTGCCGAGGCGCTGCGAGGCAGCAAAAGGAACCTCATCGTGCTCGATAACCTGGAGCACATCGTCGACGCCGCCGTTCCGCTGATCCATGCCTTTATGATCCGAATCCCCGAGGCGCAACTGCTGGTCACGTCTCGCCACTTGCTGAGGATCGAAGGGGAGCATCAGATCGCTGTTCCGCCGCTGCCGATCCCGTTCGGCCAGCGAGCCGGAGAGCCCTCGGACCGAGCGGAGCTTGCGAGCATCGCCGGGTACCCGAGCGTTCAGCTGTTCGTCGACCGGTGCCAGTCGGTCCGACCGGACTTTCAGCTGACGTCGCAGAACGCCAGCGCTGTGGTGGCCATCTGTTCGAAGCTCGAGGGGATCCCTCTGGCCATCGAGCTCGCGGCGGGCTTATCCGGGGCTTTCGCCCCGAGTCAGATGGTGGTTCACCTACAGAAGCACTTGTCGACGCTGATGACTCGGAGAAGGGACATGCCGGCGAGACATCGAAGCTTGCGCGCTGCTATCGACTACAGCTACGACACCCTGCCTGTGAATCTGCAGCAGTTCTTTGCCGCGCTCTCCGTGTTCCGCGGTGGCTTTGGTGTTGAGGCGGCGTACGAGGTCTGCTATCGCGGCCAAGCTTCGGTTGCTCCCGACCCGACGCGCCGTCGGTCGGTAACGGCAGGGTGTCTCGATTGGATTCTGGAGCTTCAGGAACGCTCGCTCGTCCGGTCGGAAACGGAAGACACCGCAGAGCTCCGCTTCCGGTTGCTGGAGTCTTTCCGGGAGTACGGCGAAGAGCGGCTTGACGAGGAAAATCACCTGGAGTTGAGGCGTAAGCATGCTGAGTACTTGCGCCAGCGGCCGGCGCCGCTACCAAGGGCGGCATCCACGGAGGAGCGCACTGCCCGACATCTTTGGATCCAGTCCGAGTTCGACAACTACGTTGCCGCGCTGGAGTTCTACTTCCAACAGTCCGAACTTGAAGCGTGTATCGACCTTCTAGAGACTCTCGCGAGCACCTGGACCAATCGCGGGCCGCGCGCGGTCGAGCGAGCCTTCATTCGGAAGATCGCGGACCGGAGCTCAACGCATGAGATCGAACCCAGTGCCCGCATTCTCGTGCTTCGAATGCTCGGCACGACCTACATCCGAAGTTCCGAATATGCGGCCGCATACGCCGCTTGTCGAGAGGCGCTTCGAGTCGCAACCGAGCATGGCTTCCGCGATCAAGTGGCAGTGTGCGAACTTGGACTCGCGACCTGCGCAGGTTTTCTCGGGCGGCTGGACGAGTGCCGTGCGCTGAGCGAGAAAGTTCTCCGCGAAGTGCCCCACCAGAACCTGCCTTTACGGGAACGGGCGCTCACCGGAATTGGCGCGGTGCACTGGGGTCAAGGAGAATTCAAGGCGTCGGAGGCCGCCTTTAGGCAGGCTGCGGAGATTTCATCTGCGCAAAGAGCCGGCGAGCCCGAGACCTTGATTCTCTACAACCTGGCTCGTCTCTGCATGGACCAGGACCGACTGGATCAGGCGATGACGATCCTCGCGCGTGCGATGCGAAACTGCCAGCGAGTCAACGATGAGTTCGGTCTCGCTCTGTGTCTTTCGCTCGTGAGCCGCTACCACTGGCTGCGTGGCCAATTACCAGCTGCCTTGGCCACGGGACATGAGGCGCTGCTGAAGCACCGTGAAACCGACTTCCATCTGTGGAATCTGCTCGGACTGTTCCAGCAGGCGCTCATCCTCACGGATGCTCAGCAGTGGGAGGCGGCCACAGTCCTCCTCGGCGCAACCCAAGGCATCGGCCTGGAGTCCCGATTGCCCGACCTGCGAGATCAGGAGGCAGCGACCCAGAGTATCGAAAGGAACCTTTCGCCCGCAGAATTTCAGCGAGCATGGGCTCGCGGCTTGGCCATGGACATCGATGCGGCCTTCCGGCTTGCCCTGCAATCTCGGTGACCGGCTGACGGTGTTGACGTTTGGTTGACGTCGGCGCAATACGTTTAAGGGGACCGTCCGCTTCCGGAGGCACGTCCCATGAAATCCGCCGCATACATCCCGACCAAGCGAGCCTTCACCCTCATCGAGCTGCTCGTGGTCATCGCCATTATCGCGATCCTCGCCGCCATTCTGTTCCCAGTGTTCGCGCAGGCTAAGGAGGCCGCAAAGAAGACCTCTTGCGTCACTCAGACCAAGCAGATTTGCGTGGGGGCTTTGCTGTACGCGGGCGACTACGACGACTTCGCGGCACCGCTGAAGATCGCCGAGCCCGAGCTTCGCTTCGGCACCCCCTCGGGCCCCGCTCCGGTCATGATCATCCATTGGTGGTTCGCCGGGGCGAAGACCGACTTCAACAAGAGTCCGATCAAGTTCAACGAAGTCGATCCGTCCGAAGGCCTTTTGTACCCCTACATGAAGAGCCAGCCGATCTTCGCCTGCCCGTCGGCGAACAACTTGGTGCCGGAGAATATGGGCTTCATCACCGGCTTCAGCCCGGGATACGGCGTGAACCAAGCCATCATGCCCGTGCAGCCCATGGGAGTACCGGCGACGAATCTTTCCTCAGTCGCCTCGTCGGCCGAAACGATCCTGATGGCGGACTCCGCCGGCGTCGGCCTCTCGGGTGGCGGCTCGGCAACCCTATCCGTGCAGCCGTACCTAAACGTTCCCTCGGATTCCAACGGCGGGCCGAACACCTTCGGACTCCACACCAAGATGGCAAACGTGGGCTGGGTCGATGGACACGCCAAGTCGCAGAAGACCGCTCTGCGGCCCGCGTCGGGCTTTAGTGGCGGAAGCGAGACGCTGCGAGCCGCAGCCGAGCGGTACGGAATCGGCGACATCCTGGCTCCGGGACGCCCCTACGGTTCGGAGTGGCAGGACTACTACTACCGCCTTGACAAGCCCTGACCTAGTTTGCGGCCCTGGTCACGACCAGGGCCGCATCAATCAAAATGAGAACCGTTCCTCGATCTCTCCTCCTCCTAGCTCTTGCTATTGGCGTACTCGGTTGCGGTGCCAAGTCGGCGCCGAAATCGCAGGACCAGGTGGCGAGCGAGAAGCCCTGGCAAGAGATGAAGTCGAAGCTCGACACGATGACTCCCGAGCAGCGCGCGCAGTACCTGAAGGAGCATCCCGAAGAGCTCGCCAACCTCGGAAAGTCGCAACCGACAAAGGATCCCGAATGAAACCCTTCGTTACGCTCCTCGCCGTCCTCGCGGTCACAGCCGCTCAAGGTCAGGCCAGAACCTATCTCAACATCGGTGATCCCGCGCCCGCGCTGAAGTCGGCGACGTGGGTTAAAGGCACGCCAGTCCCAGCCTTCGAGAAGGGGAAGGTCTACGTGGTGGAGTTCTGGGCGACGTGGTGCGGTCCGTGCAAGGAGAACATCCCGCATCTAACCGCGCTGGCGAAGAAGTACCGAGACACCGTCTCGATCTCTGGCATCAGTATTTGGGAATCGAACGACCCGAAGGCTGATCCCCTTCCCAAGGTGAGGGCATTCGTCGCGGAGCAGGGCGATAAGATGGACTACAACGTCGCGGCCGACGGCCGGCGCGGCACGATCGGCAACGCTTGGATGAAGGCCGCCGACGAGTCGGGCATCCCCACTTCCTTCATCGTAGGTCGCGACGGGAAGATCGCTTGGATCGGACACCCCTCGAACTTGGACGGCGTGCTGGAGCAGGTCGTGTCGGACAAGTTCGACGTCGAGGCCGCTCGGAGTCGGCGCGCCATGGAGGTGGAGACCACCCGGCCCATTCGCGAGGCAATGGCGGGGAAGAAGTATCGCCGAGCAATCCAGTTGATTGACCAGGCGATCGTCAAGAAGCCCGAGCAAGAGCGGTTCTTCGCCTACGACCGGTTGGTGGCGCTGTTCCACGATGAGCCGAAGGCTGCAATGCTCGCTGCCGACAAGATCCTCAAGGAATCAGGGGGAGATATCGGCGCGTATCGTATGGTCGTGTCGATCTTCGCGAGCCAGAAGGATCTCGCAGCCCAAACGTATCGCTACGGCCGAGCCGTGGCGGAGAAGGCGCTCGCAAAGGGCGAGATGAAATACCTCTTCCTTGCGATGAGTGCCGAGATCAGCGCCAGCTTGGGAGAGTACGCCGAGGCGGTGAAGGCACAAGAGGAGGCGGTTAACGTAGCCTCGACCGATCCTCATGCGCCGAAGGAGTTCGTCGAGTTCCTGCGTAAGAACCTCGACGGCTTTCGAACGAAGCTCAACAAGAAGTCGTAGCGGAATTGTCAGCTAGTCGATTCCAAAGCCTGACGAAATTTGCGGGGACGCGGTCCGTTAGCCAGACTCCGTTAGCGGAGAGCTCGAGCCGGTATCCGGCCGCCGACATGCGGCCGGATTGCACCACGAGAACAACTGGTTCGCCCCGGCGCATCCCGACCTTTGCCGCCGTCGCCGGATCTGGCGAGAGATGGACGGCGTGCCGCGACATCTTGAGCAGACCGGATCTTAGGATTCGCCCGACAGCTGCCCGAAGGGTTCCGTGGAAGAGCAACTCGGGCGGCGTCGCGCTCGGCAACCCGAGTTCCACCTCGACGCTGTGACCCTGATTGGAGCGGATCCTTTTCCCGGCTTCGTCGAACGCGAAGCGCTGTTTATCGCTGGATTGAACGAGATCCACCAGCCCCTCACGGCTCAAGGCCCTCCCGTGATTCTGCACGCGCGTCAGCAGCAGATCCACCGGAACCCAGCCTGCCTCTTCAAGTTCTAAAGCGAGGAGTTCCGGTCAATGCCGCAGAACAATACTTAAGAACTTGCTGTCGCTGCGATTCTCGTCTCGGCGCATTGCGTGATCGTTCTCTCCAGTTGGAGCTCGATGTTCAGACGATCAAGCGTCATCTTTCGTATGATCTAATCGACGCAGATGTTCGGCTCGATAGGACCCCCAGAACCTAAACATCACACCTGCTGTCCAAGGCGCTATGCGACGCCTTTTGCCTTTCATGGTGCTCCTGCTCGTTGGTTGTGGTGGCGGTGGTAACAACTTCCGCCCTGAGTACTCCGGCACCTACTCTGGTGACGTTGAGAACGAAACTGGAGCCCGTCTGGGCCCAGTATCCGGAACCATTGCGACGAACAACCAGGCCAATCTAACCTTTAGCGGTCTCGGGGATGGCTTTACCTACCAAGCGCTCGGCGTTATCGAGGCCGGAACGTTCGAAGGTATCGTTCGGCGCGACACCACCGGTACACCGACCGACTTCCAAGCTACTGCCACGATCACCGTCAACAACCGAGGCCAGTTCTGGGTTCTACGATGGGACGAAGGCACGGCCGAGGTGCCGAGTGAGGAACGCGTAAACTTCGACCTCACTCGCACGGGCGATGCCCCTAACGACTAAGACGTAGGTCTCACGACGCGGTCTGGTGGTCGGGCAGTACCACCAGACCGCATAATGGGGTGGATGGCGGCATCGTTCTACGAGGTGCTTGGGGTCGAGCCCTCCGCAACGCCGGACGAGATCCGAGCAGCCTACCGACAGAAGGCCAAAGAGCTCCATCCCGACCTGAATCCTGCGCGAGACACTCACGCGGAGATGGCTCAGGTCAACGCAGCGTTCGAGACGCTGTCTAGTCCCGCACTTCGGACGGAGTACGACCGGACCCGTGTGGGTCTAGGGACGGAGTCTCGCCGTTCGGAACCGTCGAACTCAGCATCCCCTCCCACCGGTCGCTCCTACTCGGAGAGTTGGCGGGAGAGCTACCTTACCGAGCACCGACGTGAGGCCCTGGATCGCGCGCGTCGCCGAGACGCTGCGTTCGATCGCGAGCTTTGGCGGACGCTTTACCGGCGCGCCGTCGAGTTGCAGCGGCAGGCCGCCGTCCGCTTCGAGCCTCACGTCGCTGAGGCGCGGGCGTGGATCTGGTACGCCGAGATCAGGCGAGCAGAGGAGGTCGGTGAGACCAAGCACGTCAACGGCTACGGCCAAGTCGTTCCCGTGACCGAACTCAAGGTGGTCGACCTCGAGCCGGAGATCGCACGTCTCACCGACCTTATTGCCTCCTCGGAGGCGAGGGCGACGCGCAGTGGTCGCCCCATTTCCCATCGCATCCTCGGAAGCTCGCGCGGAGACCGCCAGGCGCGTGACCTCGCCCGTTACCGCCGGCGCCTCGAAGCTCTACTCGCCTCTCGGCACCCCAATTAACGACTGAGCTTGTCGGCGGGCGTCTTGAGCTTTTCCGCAATCCACGCCTGCCATTCACGGTCCAGCGAGTCGACCTGAAGGGGCAAGGAGTAGCCGTTGCCTTTCTCCCGTAGCCAGTCGGCGAACCCCTTCCCGGCAACCGAAGCAGAAGCGATCTCGGCGAAGATCCGCTCGTTCTTCGTTCGCTCGATGAGGAAGTCGCAGAGAGCGCGGCACTGGGCGTAAAAGTTCGTGTCTCCGGCTCGGGTTGTGTTCCCAGCGGTCTTGGGATCAAGCTCCGGGTGCTCCATGACCACCAGAACGGCAAGCGGCTTCAGGCGAGTACGCAGCTCGGGGTTAGCCATCGTCTTTCGGAGATCTGCCCACCGGTTCTTTGTGTCGCCTTCCGGCTCCATCAGGATGGCCGCGCACTCGTCCAGATAATCCTCTCCTGGCGAACCATAGACCTTCGCCTTGCGGCTGGGGGGGCGAGATCCACTGCCATAGAAGGCTTCGAACCACTGATGCCCCAACTCGTGAGCGATGATGTTGATTCCATGGTCGAGGCTGGACCGAGTGAAGTCGGCCATGGCTTTCTTCACCGCTGCCTCTAGGCGCGCCTCTGTCAGGTTCGGGTACCGCTCTTTGTAGAAGTTCCGATAATGCGTCTCCATTCGCGGAGTCTCCTCAGCCAGCTTTGTCGGATTCGCGGCGAGCGCCGGAAAGTGCCAGCCGAGCTTCGCGGCTTCGAGCGCCTTCGCGTCATAGGTCGTGCCTTCGTCCACCTCGACGACGACACCTCGCTCCGGCCGCTTGCCGAAAAAGCGCTGAAATGCCTTTGCCCCGCGATCGATCTCGCCGACGAGTCGTGAACTCCGTTCAGGGTGTTTTGAGAAGAAGTAGCCGACGCTCGTGCGGAAGCAAGCGAACTCCTCGTAGCCCTTCACGTCCGGCCTATCACTCCCCTTCAGCGGCGTCACGCTGTCTTGATGAGGAAGCGCCAAGGCGGTCGCGACGATGCCGATCGAGAGTGCGGAAAGGAGCCGGAATTTCATGTCGATCCGGTTTACGCCACCCAACTCGAACGAGGTTCCATTAGTGCCATATACACTAACTTCTTAATTAACTGGGATGTCGCGGAAGTCAGAGTGGCGGTAGGTTGATCTCAACTCGCCGAGCTAAAGAAAACGTCCGCCCCGCGCTACGGCAGGGCGGACGTGTTACAAGCCTTGGGCTGCCCTGAATGGATCAGCAGACGGTCTCGACCGCTTCCCACGTCTTTCCTCGGAGCGACTTGGGGAGAACCGCTAGATTCGCTTGGCCGGGGATTCGCGCGTACACGTTGTGATCCGTCATCGCCACCACTGGACAGGGAAAATCTCGGCCCGCTGCCTCGATCCAGAAGAGGGGGCTGACGTTCGTCTTTGACGCTTCGAACTCCGGCATGGTCATCTCGTTTTCGCTTCCTTGCTTTCGGGCTAGGCGCCGCCTGGCGGCGTCCCAACCTCTTGAAAAGCAGTATACGACGACTAAGTAGATATTTGTCTACCTGTCGTGCGAAACCCGTAATTTCGCCGCTATTTGAACCTGAACACACCTCAAGGAGGCACGAAAAAGCCCGTCGGAGCGTGCTCCGACGGGCTGTAAGGCTTGAAAGGGCGCCTCAGCGGACGTAGTGAACTTCCACGATCTTGCCCGCGACGAACAGGAGCACGCACGAGAGAGCGGGCTTGCTCTTGGCGATTTCGCGCGCCTCCTCAAAGCTCTTCGCCACGATCTCTCCGGACAGGCCGGCAAGCAATCCCATGTACGTGGTTGCTTCGTCCGGGTCGGGGAACGTCGCCAGACCATTGACGTTCTGGCCGTCGGGCAGCGTCGCGTTGTTCGCGGCGTACTTTCCATCGCCGACCTGAATGAGATACAGCTGATTGGGAAAGCCGCCGTACGACTCGAGCTCGAACTCTTCGAGGGTGATTCCGCCGGGGTTCTGGATCGTTTGGCTCATGGGACTAATTGAGGAAGTAGCGAACGTTCGCGACCACCACGTTCTTACGTCGGCCGAGGCCGACCTTGAGCTGCTGGGCCACGTTCTCGGTGAGAAGCCGCTGGTACCACTTCGTCGACACAGCCTCCGCCACGACGACGGTAATCATGACGCCGGGCCGCTCTGCGCGGATGCGGTCGACGTAGTCCAGCACAGGCTGGATCAGCGAGCGATAGGGGGAGGGAAGGACCACGAGGGGTACGCCGCGGCCGTGCCGCTGCCACTTACGGTGAAGGTCTGGTAGTGCCTTCTCGTTGATCGTCACGTGGACCGCTTGCGCCGTGCCCTTCATCTCCTGAGCGTAGTCCAGGCCAGCGATGATGCCGCGGTGCACGCGCGGCACGAGCAGCAGGATCACGTGGTCGGCGTTCTCGACGGTCTCCTCCTCGTCCTTGATGCCGAGCTGCGCCGCCATCGAGCGGTAACGCCGGTTGATGGCGATCAGCCCGCCGCAGACGAGCGGGAGAAGAATGGCGACGACCCACGCACCTTCGGTGAACTTGGTGATGAGGATGATCAGCAGGACGATGAAGCAGAGTCCAGTCCCCACGACGTTGATCGCGAAGCTGTTCTTCCAACCCGGGGTGCGGTGCTTCAGCCAGTGCGCCACCATGCCCGCCTGAGACAGCGTGAACGCGGTGAACACCCCCACCGCGTAGAGCGGCAAGAGCTGCTCCAACTCGCCCTTGAACAGAATCACCAAACCGATAGCGGCGACCGCAAGAACGAGGATGCCGTTGTGGAACACGAGACGATCGCCTTGCCGCGCCATGTAGCGGGGAAGGTAGCTGTCACGGCTTAGGAAGCTCGCGAGGCGCGGAAAGTCGGCGAAGGCCGTATTGGCGGCCAAGATCAGAATGGCGGCGGTGAGGAACTGCAGGATGTAGAAGAGCGGGCTGTTCGCGCCGAATGAGTAGGCGGCAATCTGCGATGCGAGGGTTCGGTACTCAGGGTTCTTCGCCGAAAGGAGACTGATCTGGGGGAGGTGCGTCGCGAGGTAGCCCATCCCCAGGAACAAGCCACCGAGGATGAGCGACATGCGCACGAGCGTCTTGCTCGCGTTCTTGGCTTCGGGCGCTCGGAAGGCTTGGACGCCGTCCGCCACGGCCTCAATGCCCGTTAGTGCCGTACACCCGGCCGCGAAGGCGCGGAGGATGATGAACAGAAGCGGGAAGTTGGCCTCGCTGCCCATCAAGCCCGGCTCGCCCACGACCTGCTGAGTGACGGCGGGACCGGTCAAAGACTTGTAGAGTCCCACCCCGAGCATCACGAACATCGCGATCACGAACCCATAGGTCGGCACGGCGAACACCGCGCCGGATTCCCTCAAGCCGCGCAGGTTCGCCCAAGCGACGATCATGATGAACAGGACCGACAGCCAGATGAGGTACGGGTGGAGGACCGGATACGCCGAAGCGAGGGCGGCGACTCCCGCCGCGATCGAGACGGCGACCGTGAGGACGTAGTCGATCAGGAGGGCCGCGCCGGCGATCACGCCCGCCGTCTCGCCAAGGTTCTCGGACGCCACGATGTACGAGCCACCGCCGCCGGGATACGCCCGGATGGTTTGTCGGTAGGAAACCGTGATGACCGCGATGAGCGCGATGACCGCCAGCGAGATCGGAAGCTGGTATCCCAACGCCGAGCCCGACATGAGCACGAGGATCATCAAGATCGCCTCGGTGGCGTAGGCGACCGACGAAAGGGCATCGGACGAGAAGACGGCGAGGCCGACCGATGGCGAGAGCTTCTCGTGGTGCGCTTCCCGCGTGGGGATCGGCGCTCCCATGAGGGCGCGCCGGAGGCGCTTGAAGACCGGGGTTTTAGAGGTTTCGCTCATGCGGCGGCGCCAACGCCAAAAGGCGGTCGCCAACGCAAAATCGTACCTGCAAAGACGTTGGAGACCGCCTCACCCTTTTCGGTGACGGTGCTTAGTGAGAGGGGCCGGCGGAAGGGGCGGTTTCCATGGCGACCACCAGGATGTCGACCGTCTTCAATGCCCGGACCAGATCGCTTAGGACGGAGGCCTTCATGATCTCTTGCAAGCGGGACCGCTCGGGATGGCCGAGAATGATCTGGGTCACGTTTCGATCTTTCGCAAACTGAATGAGACTCGCCGACAGCTCGCCCTTGAGGGTTACGGTCTTGATGCCGAGTTTTTCCGCCAGCTTAAAGTCGTCGGCAAGAATCTTTCGCTCCTTCTCACCGATGGGACCGTCCTCGACGTAGACGGCCAGGACCTCTCCATGCATGCGCTGACCCATTCGCCAGCCTCGGCGGATCAGCCGGAACGAAGAGCGGGTCGGGCTGATGCAGATCATCACGCGATCCTGCGCCGCCCACGGCTTTTCGATCCTCTTTTCCTTCCGGTAGGCGACGAGATCCTCGTCGACGTGGCTTGCCGCCTCTCGCATGGCGAGCTCCCGCAGTGCGGCGAGATTCCCCTCGCGGAAGAAGTTCGACTTCGCCTCGTCGACTGGCTGTCCCGGATAGACATCACCCCGCTCGACGCGGTTGATGAGGGCTCGAGGAGTGAGATCGACAAGCTCGACCTCATCCGCCTCCTGCATGATTTGATCCGGCACCGTCTCCGTGACCTTCACGCCGGTGATGTCCGCGACGTGATCGTTGAGGCTCTCGAGGCTGGAGACGTTGAGCGTGGACAGCACGCTGATGCCGTTCCGAAGCAGCTCTTGCACGTCCTGCCAGCGCCGCTCGTTGCGCGAACCAGGGGCGTTCGTGTGCTCGAGCTCGTCGACGATCACGAGATCCGGGTTCTGAGCAACGATCGACTCGACGTCGAGCTCCTGCTGACCACCCACGATGACCGGCGCCATCTCGGAGAAGTCTCTCAGAAGAGCCTCGATCGGGGCGCGATTCTGAGGATTGACGATGCCAATTACGACCTGCTGACCACGCCGCATTCGGCGATGGGCCTCCTCCAGCATCACGTGCGTCTTGCCGACGCCCGGGGCGAAGCCGAGGAAGATCTTGTGCTTGCCGTGGCCGGCGGGATGCCTATCGGGCATAGTCTTCGGCCATCGACACGGTCAGGACTGAGTCGAGCCACCGCTGAAGGCTGCTCGAGAGGTCTTCGATGCGCAGAACGTTGTCGGCTGGCACCTCCGCATTCTGCCACAGATGATTCGCGAGGGCTTCCTCGCACATCGCCTGCCAGAAGCGCTGTCCGCCGGGCACGGTCTCCGAGTCGGTGTACGCCAGCACAAGCTCGGTGACATAAGCGGGGAGAACGGCGCGCACGCGCTCACTCGCCTTGCCCGCTCGGTGGACGTCGAACGTGCAGACGTGGTCGCCCGTATGCTCATCGACTTCGTGCGAGTCCAGCTCAAAGCTGAAGCCGTTGATGGTCGTGCGCGTGAATTCGCGGCAAGCCAAGTTAACTGGGACCGCATCCATTGCCTGCACCGGCCGCTCGAGGGCAGATTTCACGGACGCACGGAGCGTGTCGGCGGTGAAAGGCTTGCGGAGGAAATCAGATGCGCCGGCTTGGATCGCCTCGATCGCGAGGTCGATGGTGCCGAAGGCGGTGATCAGGATGAGCCTGGCGTTGCGGTTGCGGGCGTAGATCTCGCGCTGAACCTCCACGCCGGGCATCCCGGGCATCCGCTGATCGAGAAGGACAAGGTCGAAGTGGCTTCCGTCGCCGTACTCCAACAGCCCCTCCCGTCCGTCGGAGGCGACCTGAACCTTGTAGCCAGTGTGTTCGAGAGCCAGCCGGATCATCGTCCGGATGTTGGTCTCGTCGTCAATTACCAGGATGTTTGCGCTCAAAGCGTGCTTTCCTCGCCGGACGGCGCCGGTTCGATCGGAAGGGTGAACATAAACGTACTTCCGCGCCCGACCTCGCTGCTCACCGTCATCTCGCCACCGTGTGCTTTGACGATACTGTGCGCGATCGAGAGCCCCAAGCCTGCTCCCCCGCCGGTCGCACCCGGCACCTGAACGAACCGCTCGAAGATGTGGGCGAGATAATCCTCCGGGATTCCTTCGCCGCTGTCTTCGACGCGGAAGGTTACATGATTCTCTGACGCCGATGCGACCGCGCGCACTGCGCCGCCGCTCGGGGTGTGACGTATTGCGTTAGAAATGAGGTTCGTAAGCACGCGTCCGATCTGGCCGCGGTCCGCTCGAACGGCAGGTAGATCGATGTCCGCCTCCCAAGTGAGCGCCACCCCCTTGTTGTCCGCCTGACTCTGGAGGCCGTTTACGGGGCTGCGAAGGAGGTCGATCGGGCGAACCACCTCGAATCGGGGCGGGGAAGAGCCACCCTCCAATCGGGTCACGTCCAAAAGGTCCCGCATGAGCTTTTCGAGTCGGTTTAAGTCGTCCTGCTGGGCCGTTAGAAGCTCTCGTTGACCGTCAGTGACGTCGCCGACCGCACCCTCGAGCAGAAGCTGATTAGAAAGCATTAGGGACGTGACCGGCGTTCGAAGCTCGTGCGAGGCAACGCCGATGAACTCCGACTTCAAGTGATCTACCTCGCGGAGGTGGGTGATGTCCTCGAGTACGGTGACGCTGCCGAGGAGGTGGCCGTTGTCGTCCTTCATTGGAGTCGCCCTAAGTCGGTAAGTCCGCTGGGCGTCGCCTACTTGGATCGGAATGAGCGCCGCCTCGTCTTCGGAGGCGGAAACCGTCTCCCGCGTGATCGCGCTCTCGATCGCTCGCACGATTCGACGGTCAGGAATGTGCTCCGCGACCGGCTTGCGAGGCGAGTCCGGGACTTGGCCGAACAGCCCTTCGGCGGCGCGATTGAGGTGGACGATGCGCCGTTTTGCGTCGGTGACGACGACCGGATCGTACAGCGACTCAAGGGCGGCGTCGGACATCTGCTCGGCACGCTGCAGTCGGCGAACTTCGCTGCGCCGGACCTCGGCTAGCTTGTTCGCCATCTGATTGAAGCTGTCCGCGAGGGCGCCGATCTCATCTCGGCGGGGAAGCTTGACCTCCTGATCGAGGTCGCCGGAGGCGATCGCCTCCGCTCGCTTCGCAAGGATTGCGAGGGGGGTGAGCGCCTCCCGAACCATTCGAAGTCCCAAAAGGACGGCAAGGAAGAGAGCCCCAACGGTGATCGCGAGGCTTCGCCAAGACGCTTCCTGGGCGTTTCCAGTGGCGATTAAATAGTCCTCGAGGATGTTCCGCTCGTTCTGCTCGCGGAGGGTGCCCGAGAACTCCCGGAGCCTCCTCAGGGTCGGGCGAAGGACGTTCTCGACGACCGCTTCGGCTTGTGCGTTCGGGGCGCCTTCTTGCAGCAGGGTCTGAACAACCGCCCTTGCTCGCCGCTCATCCTGGGCAACGAACTCGAGGATCTGGCGCTCTTCCACACTGTCGATGGTCGCCTCGGCTTCGACCAGCGCTCGGTCGAAGTCGGCCACAGACCGCTGGTACAGGGACCGCGCCTCTTTGCCGTCTCCGGCTCGGTACAGCAGGATCGCCACCTCCTCGTCGTGGAGGGCGGCTCTCATTCTCTCCGCCGCGAGCACCGTCTTGAAGTTGCCCTGCAGGATACGATCGACCGATTGGGAGAGACCGAAGAAGGTGAAGATCGCTCCTCCCATCACCAAGCCCATCAGCAAGACGAGGAGGAGGTGGGACACCACAAGCTGGGTCCGCAGCGATCGCATAGCCCATTGTGCCCGACGCCATGTTGATGGCTAGTGGAAGCGGGTCTGCGGTCGGCGGCGTGGAATAGACTGATGGGCAGAATGCGTACGATTTGGGTCACCTTGCCGGCTGGGCTCGCGCTCGCATGCGCCGGCGGACTCCTCATGCTCTCGGCCCAGGGTCGCAGTACCGACGCCGCCAGCGGCATCCGGGTCGACACCGTCCCGATCACGCCGGGAGACGTCCGCCACCCGGTGACCGCCGAAATGGAGAATGCGACGAACTCCAAGTCGCTGAAGAACGCGCCGGGATACGTCGTGCCCGATGCCGAGAAGAACCTGGTGGCGATCGCGCCTCCGCACGCCGCTCGCCCTCAGTTGGTCTACTTCGTGCTCGATGGTTGTCCATGCAGCGCCGACGCCGAGCCGCTCTTCCACGACCTGGCGAAGCGCTACCAGGGGAAGGTCGACTTCGTGTCCGTTACCGACGCCGACCCGGTGAAGGCGAAGCGATGGAAGGATCAGCAGCGAGTTCCGTACCCGGTGGTGCCGGATCCCAAAAAGGAGATCATTCGCGCCTACGACGCCAAGTCGTCGGTGTACTCGGCCCTGGTGAACAAGGAAGGGAAGATCCTGAAGATGTGGCCAGGCTACTCGACCGGCATCCTCAAGGAGCAGAACGCACTCATGGCAAAGCTCGCCGGAGTCAAGGAGCTGCCCTTCGACACGAAGTACGCCCCCGAAAAGAAAACGACCGGCTGCGCCTTCTAGGCGCAGCCTAGAAGGCGCAGCCTACTGAACCGGCCAAGGGCTGTAGAACGGTCCGGCGGAACCGGCTGCCGGACGAACGCGAGTGGTTCTGCGCGTCGGCCGGCCCACTCGGCCCGTCTTCTTAGCCTGCGATCGCCGTCGAACCGAGTTCGGTCGCCACTTGCGCCGAGTCGACCAGCGGCGCTTCGTCGGCCTAGCAGTCTGCCGGGCTTCGGCGATCGCCGGCTCTGAAGAAGCTGGCGATTGCGGGCCGATCAACGTGCCCGCGGTCTTCAAGGGAAGCGGCGTTGCCTTCGCAACGGTCCTCGGTGCGGCAGGCTTTGGCACCGCCGTCGGCTTGACCACCAGCGTCGCTGCCGGCAGTGCCGGTGCCACTCGCTTGACGAGGGTCGATGCTTGCCGCGGCTTTTCTCCCAAGGGTGCCACGAAGCCGCTGGCGCGCAGCATGGTGTCCACGGTCACGAACCGGTACCCCTCGTCCCGCAACCGATGGATCAGGGTCGGCAGGATGTGGATGGTGGCGGGGACCCCGTCGTGCATTAAGACGATGGCTCCGGGCCGAATCTGAGGCAAAAGATTCGCGAGCAGTACCTCGGGCTTCGGCTTCTCGAAGTCACGCGAGTTCACGTTCCACAGCACGGTGGTGAGGCCCATCTCGTGCGTTGCTTGAACGACTTCCTCGTTGTAAACGCCTCCGGGAGGACGCACGCAAGTCGGTAAGTAGCCAATCGCGTTGCGGATGATGTTGCCGCACGTGATGTAGTCGTCACGCACACCGTGCAATGACATCTGCGTGAGGGGGCGGTGGTTGTACGTATGGTTCGCGACCTGATGTCCTTCGGCCACCATCCGCCTCAGCAGGCCTCCCCGTCGCATTGCCATTTTGCCGACGACGAAAAAGGTTGCCGGCACCTGCTCCCGATCGAGCACGTTGAGGAGCTGGTCCGTCGTCTCGCCCTTTGGACCGTCGTCGAACGTAAGGGCGATGAGCTTCTTGTCCCGGGGACCTTGCCAGAGGATGCGGGCGGGGCGTGAAGTACGCGCCGCCGTCCTTACGGACGCGCGAGGCGGCGGCGGCGTCTTGACCTTGATGACGATGTAGGTTCGCCGTTTTGGCCGGACGGGCTCACTCGATCCACCGGCTCCTACGAGGCACGCTGCCGCGGCCGCGACCACGGCAATGAGGCGGAAGGTTATCGGACGGCGGTGGGCAGACATAGGATGGAACCTGCGCCAGGACGATTTGGCGGGCGTACTTTCCATCGCAAAGACGATCCACAGGTCGGTTTAGCCTCACCGAACGGCGAAGGCCATCGCCATGCAGAAGCGCACAGCGGTTGACTAACAACGGTACCACGGAAGGACGGAGTCACCTAGTGATTGCGCCGGGATTGCGTCGCACTCCGCAGGACAAACGGTTAAATCGGTCATCGAGTCGAGGGTTTATCTCGCTAGTCGGGACTTGCTCGACCGGCGAGCGTGTGGAGACTGCGGGACCTTTTTCGATATTCACTCCGAAGAAAAGACTTCAAGGCTGCTAACCGAGCGGGATAACTTTCCCAGCAAGTACGCCCAAGTTTCTGCGTCGTACTTCAGCTCGGGGCGCACGGCATTTATCTCGCGCGGCAGCCCACCGTGGAGCCGAAGACCGCCTTCAGGTAAGCCCCGTCCGATACGCAAAGTCGACCTGGTGCACTTTGACCCCGTTCATGCGAGGCCAGCTTGCTTCGGAGATCAGGGATTGGTTCGAGATAGCACGACATCGAGAGCTCAGGGCCGCGGTGATCACCCCCGGCTGTGTAGCCACCCCGGTGAATCGTTCCGTCCGCGTCTTGGAGTTCTTCGGCCGAGTCGATGAGCGTCGACTTGATGCGGTACTGCAGCCGCCCGCACTTGAATGCCTTGCCCACAAAAATGGTAGCGTGACCTCGTGAGTCGCTGGGTGATTTGGCCGGTCGGGATCGCTGTTGGGGCGGGAATCTACTGGGCGTTCATGCGCCCGAAGCCGGTCCCGATGGAGCTTCCGCCTGCCCCAGCGGAAGGGTGGGTCGTCCCGGAGGACGACAATACGAGAGAAGCGGCGTGGCAACGGGCTGTGAATCGGGCGAGGGCTCAGGCCGACGCGGCTTGGTCCGAGGCTAAAGCCGTGTCAGAACGAAAAACCGCTAATGGGTCGTCGCATTGAGCCGCCTTGCAAACGCGGGTAGCTGGTTGCGCTGCTGCCGCGACAGTCGGTCCGCACTCGATCGTCTTGTCGAGGCAGAAGTTGCCGGCTAACTTTTCAATGAGCACAAGCCCGGTTGCGCCGCCGGCAGAATCTTTCAGCGCCTCAGCCGGAACGACGTAGCCGACGACGTCCTCCACTGAACCCGCGGGTCACTTGAGAGCGGCAGAGTCCGAGGAAAAGGTTGCCTAAGCCGGTTCCAGCGCTAGCGAAGTCTCTCATCCGATCAACCACTCGGCCGAACCCTCGTCCTTACCCGCGCGCAGCTCGCTCCGGGCTCCGATTGTGAACAGGTCGGCTCTGCAGACGATCAGAGAAACGCCCCCGGCCACGGGGCCCAGGAAGACGAGAAGAAGCCGAGGCATGGTCAGGATGTCCGAGGTGTGAAGAGGGTCGGGCGGATGGTCGCGATCGCCACGAGGCTAGGGGTACGGGCGAGGAAACGGGCGCGATCCTGCAACGCTGTAGAATCAGCGGCATGAGCGAGGACCGAGGGCCGATCCACACGCGACCGTGGCTCCTGCTCTTAGCTGGACTGGGGAGTTCTCTCACCGGCGTCGTCCTTCTTTACGGCTTCGAGGCGAAGAAGTCTCCCGCGCTAACGCTGCTGGACATCGCCCACTTCGCTACCTTTGGAGTGGGCGTCACCCTCCTCTTGGCCGCAGCGGTGGCCTCGAACGGCAAGACCGTGGAGGAACGCGACGTCGCCTTCAGGACCACGATCGTTGCCGTGCCCCTCTACTTCGGCCTGCTCGAGGTGCTCAACTACCTGAACGTGCCGTTTTCGGCCCTGGTGGCATTGCTGCTTACGGGACCGATCATCGTGGGACTCCGGAACCTCGTCGCCTGGCTCCGCAGCCAGTGAGAGGCGATCGCGTAAGATCGTGGGGTGGGGAAGTCGCCCGAGCCGTGGTACGGCGAGCCAAAAGTGATCCGTTCGGTCGGGTGCTTCGGGCCTCTCGCGGGCCTCGCGCTGATGATGGTTTCAACGAGGCTGGGACCGGCAGGGAACCCGTACCTCTACTGCGGGGTGGCGGTAACCCTCGCATCGGTGCCGTTCATGGCCGTGGCGCTCTCGCTGGGCGATCTCAAGACGCCGGACGAGCGAGTCAGGTGGCTGCGGTTCTTCGCGGTCTCCATCGTGTTGATATGCGTCGCTGTGCAGGCGACGGAGCGGATCTTCGAGCCCGTGCCCGAGTACGTGAAGTACGGCATGTACCCAGTTCTCGCCATAGCCGCCTGGTTTCTCTCCGAAGCGGCGGGCCGCCAGTCCCAAAGGTAGCCCGCACGGCCGCTCGTCACGGGCTGCGCCAAGTTGGCTCGCCGATGTCCGCCGGGGTCGATGAAGCCGGGCATCACGGCGACGCGTCGGGTGCCGCGGTAGACCTCGTAGCCTCGCGGCTGCCGTCGTCGTTCGTCTGGTCCGCGATTGTTTCGAAGGTGCCGTCACCGTTGTCCTCGACAACGCTGCCCGGATGGCTCTTGCACGCACCGAGGATTACGAAGAGCTGTCCGGTTGGCGATCGCTGAACGGCGGAGGACCTGCAGCGCTTAGAGGTGTCCACACGCTCGTATCAGCTGGCCCCATTACAAAGCTCTTGAAGCGAAGAAAGGAGCGCTGCTCAGACTCAGACCGGGAGCCAGGCAGGGAATATGAGGCACACCCGGAGAACCAGCAAATGACGCGGTCGCCAGGGTTGGCCGCGAGAGAGTTCGGAGTCTGGAGTTGCAGGATGAGGGCTAGCTCTTTCAGGATGTTGGCCGCCGTGTGTACCGAGGTCGGCTCGCCGCCCCTGCCTAGTGGCAAGCTCGGCGACGAGCTTCCCCTCGCACCGGTGGTGATGTCTCGCATGTCCACTCCAGCGAGCGAGAATCCGATGTGATCGCGGAGGTCGTCTTGTCGCACAGACGCGAACGCAAGAGGAGCGAGTCGCTTGCTCAGCTCCGCGTCGGTGGGCTCGCCCAGCGGGAAACTGGAGCAAAGTGCCGGGGAAGGCCCTCGGCTTCGTCGAGAGCGGCCTCGCGCTCAAGGTAAGCGACTTAGCCGTGCTTAGTGTCTTCGCCGCCGTCGGCGGTCCCGTGGAAATTCCACTGCCATGGGAAGCCGTTCACGAACCTTTGGCCCGGCTAAGTCGCTTCTACGAGCTTCTTGAGTCTGCCGCCGGCTACCAGCAGATCTAGCGGACTTCATTGGGGAGGACCCAAGACTTTGGCCCGGACGAAGGGACTCGAACCCCCAACCCTCAGTTCCGAAGACTGATGCTCTATCCATTGAGCTACGTCCGGGCGCGGAAGAACCGATTATACCTCCGTGCTCCGCGTGTGTCCATAGGGGCAGCGCAATGAGGCTGAAAGTGCGTCTGAGCGCCGTTAAGGGGCGGTTATAACGCAATGTTCATGAAGCAATGAGACCTTTCGGAAAAGGTGGACACGCCCTCTGCGATCATGACCGCAATAAGGGCGCGTCGCTCATTTTTAGGTTCACATGGCTCGTTAAGGACCAATAAGATTCGTGACAGAGCCATGAGCCAGACGCTGACCCTCCCGCTCCTCGGTCTAGATGAGACCTTCCCCGACAAGATCTACGTGCTGCACCATCCAGCAAGCGATCGCTACGGTTGCTTCTGCCACGACGGCATCCACGGACTCGCATGCTTCAGCACCGAAGGCGGTGCCTTCCGCTTTGCGGAGTGGATCGATCTCTCCGGTATGCAGACCCGCGAACTCTCCTTCGAAGAGGCTCGCGAGGTCGCCAAGGATCGGCCGATGCCGGTCGTTTCGTTGATGCTGCTCGATGCCATCAACGATCCTAAGATTCACTACGTCCGCTAAAAGATTTTTCGCAATTCGGCACGAGCGGTCCCCCGACCATGGCTGGGGGGCCGCTCGTGTGCGTTTGAAGCGTCTCGATCGCGAAGCGGCCCCGTGCGGGTCGGTTGAACTCGCCGCCGTTGGTAGAGCAGGTGATACTACTGGACTTGCCCGATACCTCGGAGGTCCATTGACGGACGTCGAACTATCCACCCGCCGCTTCCAGTCGTTAAGGCACTAGGCCAGAACCGGGTTGTGAGGAAGCTAAGCCTCATAGTTTCCGAGGCACTAACGTTAAGGCGGACGCATTCGAGTATCAGACTGCGAACCTGAAAGCGCGGTACTGTCCACCATTCCATTAGTTATCCCGTAGAGTTGCGTAAACAGATTACGTGACAAGTAGGTATTCGAACTCGCCGTTACGATGGCGGCGATGCGCCTACGATCTTTTCTAATAAGCCTTCTTGGCATCGCCAGCATCGCCGGTGCTCAGGATGTGCCCCGTGTGCTCGGAAGCCCAGTGCCGGGCGTCGCCGGGCCTGAGTTCAGCGATGCCTCCGGAGTCGAGTACTCGCCCGCGGGAGACCGCATCCTGGTCACTCAGGGCGGCAGTCTCAGCCTCGTCGACGGCACGACCTACCAGACGATTTGGAACCGCCAGTTCAGCGGGAACCTGCAAGCCGGTCACACCACCAACGGCGCCGGGATCATCGTCTACAACTCCCTGAACGGCCAGGTCATCGAGCTCAATCCGGCGGACGGCACGCTGAAGCGCTCTTTGGGAACGTTCGGCCTCACGCAGACCCTCCGCGTAGGCTCCGGCCATTTCGCCCTTTTCGAGATCGGAGCGGAGTCGGAGACGACGACGGCCTTCATCTACCGGCTCACCGACGGTGCGCTCGTTCGAACCTGGAACGACGAGCTTCGTTCGGGCGTTTCGGGCGAGCGAGGGTTCGCGGGCGCGGGGGCGGCCGAGTCGTTCTACGTCCGTCGGCAGCGCGTGAACGTCGCGACCGGCGCAGTCACCACTTTCACGGCCGGCACGAACAGCTCGCTCTTCCTCGGATCGGACGAGCTCGGAAACGTCGCGCAGGCGGTCACCGTCTCGGAAGGCGCCGACTTCGGCAAGTTCCTTAACCTGAGGGTTCTTCGGGCCGACGGCACGACGCTCGACCTGCCGGCTCCCGCCGCGGACACCACCGTCTCGTTCGCCGGCTTCAGCCTCTCCGGCGCCACCCGCACGGTCGGCGTGTTCTCTCGAAGGCTCGTCAGCGGAGTTCCGACCGCGCAGCTGCTTCGGTACAACATCGCGACCGGCGCTCTCGTGAACACGCAGAGCTTCAACCCCTCGGTCAGCGGTCAATACGCCGGTGGCCACGTTCCGTTCGGCCGCAAGATGGCGGTCTCCAGCGGTCGATTCCTCACGTTCCGACCGGATGCTTTCGCTGGAGTCACCCTCGGTACGTTCATTCCCGGAACGACTTTGACCGGCCGCCTGGGCGAGATTGTCACATCGGTCGGCGTCGTCGCACCGAACGTTCTTGGTGCCGTCTACTCGGCCTCGACTCCGCTGTCCGGTGCAAGGCGGGAAACTCTGGCGAGCGTGCCCCGGGGCAACAAGTCGCCGGCTTTTCAAACCCTGATGCCGGGATCCTTCGCAACGGCCGCGATCCCCACCATCATCGACGCGAACCCGCAGGGCCGCGTGCTCGCGGCGTCGTCCTTCGGCCGAACGGGCGCGGCAGACTCGCTGCGGTTCTTCGACTTCTGGACCGGAGCCAACCTCGGCTCCGTTAACGGATCGTTCAGCAGCGTCGCGGTCCTCAACGAGTTCGACCTCTTCGCCCAGCGCGGCTCGGGCGACAAGGTCGATCTTTACCGGCGAACCGCAGGTTCCACGACTCTGACGCTCGTCAGGACCTACGACGACGCGGGCAACTTCCCGCTGGCCGCCGGCGCGAACAAGGTCGCGATCGTCAACTTCACGGACGCGCGAAAGGACCTCAAGCTCTACGACCTCAACGGCAACTCGACGTCGATCGCTCTGACCACGAAGCCGATCCGGCTTCGCATCGGGACGGACAACGTCATGACGCTCGTCTCGCTCGGGGACGTGGCGAATCAGGTTCGGGTTCACCGGTTCAACGTCGCCGGTGCCTCGATCGTCGGTCTCGGAACGCAGACGATCAACTTCCCGTTCAGCAATGCGGCCGACATCCGAGCTGCGATCTCGGCCAATAGCCGAGTGCTCGCGCTGTTCGCTCCGAACGCCGGCGCTTCGACCCACTTCGGACAGGTGCGATCCACCCTCCAGTTCGTCCGTCTTCCGGACTACGCCACGATCGCCACCTACACCGACTTCCTGCCGAACGCGCTTCAAGGGCTCGAAGCGGCTCCGGACGGCGCACTCGTGTACGCCGCTCTCGGCCAAGCCGCTCCGGCCTTCACCGTTCCGGCCTGGGTCGACCGGCTGAACGCTCCCACGCAGCTCGGTGGCGGCGACAGCACGACGCTCGGCGTCCAGCTGCCGTTCCGCGCCCAGCAGCCAGTCACCGTCCAGCTCACCACCACAGGGGGCGGTATCACGGTGCCCCCGACCGTCGAGATCCCCGCGGGCCAGTTCCTCGTGAACGTTCCGCTCACGGTGGACCAGACGACCACCACCAGCAACCGTACGGTCACCGCGACGGTGAACGGCCTCAGCACCACGATCACGATCCAGGTCGTCCCCCCGCGGCCGGCGACGCTCGCGCTCTCTCCGGTCGTCGTCAAGGGCGGCACGAAGAGCGTGGCCACCCTCAACATCATCGGTGTGGCGCCGGCGGGCGGCCTCACGGTCAACCTCGCGTCCAACAACGCCGCCGCGCAGGTGCCGGCCACGGTCGTCGTTCCGGAAGGCACGAAGACGGTGAACTTCGACGTGACCACGACGCCAGTGCTCAACACCGTCAACGCGGCCACCATCACGGCGACCGCCAACGGTCAGGCGCGAACCGCCACCCTCAAGATCGAGGCGCCGCGGGTCACGGCGTTTACCTTCGACGCGAGCCTGATCGAAGGCGGAAACCGAGTTCGAGCTCGGGTGAAGCTGGACGGCCCCGCGCCGGCGGGAGGTCTCCCGGTCGCCATCACGAGTTCGGACACGACGGCCGTCGCCAACACGACGATCACCGTGCCCGCAGGCCAGACGGAGGTCGCGGTCCTGCTCGCCACCAAGCCGGTCTTCCCCGACAAGACCGCCACGGTGACGGCAACCTACCAGGCCTCGTCCGCTCAGGCGAGCGTGCAGGTCTACGCCGCCCGAATGATCGGCGTGAGCCTGGACAACATTCGCGTCGAGCCGGGTGAGACGGTCACCGCGTACATCCTGATGAGTTCGCCCGCCTCGGGCAACTATCCGATCCAGGTCACGATCAACGGCGTGACCCAGTCGGTGCCGGTGACCGCAGGCGCGATGGTCGTTCCCTACACCTTCACCGTGCCGAACGTCGCGCCCGGACTGTACGAAGTGCTGTTCGAGAACGACCTGTGCACGATCAGCACCTACTTCGAGATCATTCCGTAGGGAAGACCTCGTAGCTCGTGATCCGAGCCCGCCGCTGGCACGCCAGCGGCGGGCTCGGTCGTTGATACCTTTAGCACTCGCCGCGAAAAAGTGCCAAAAGTGGTTGACCCCTCGGGCCGCGCGGGGAGTAGACTTTAGCAGTCCTGGCTAGCGACTGCTAAGCCAGTTGAATATTGGAGGATCGACGAACATGGCAAATCTAAGACCGCTCGGCGACAAGGTCGTGGTCCAGGTCGTGGAGCAGGAAGGCGTGACCGCCTCCGGCATCTACCTCCCCGACAGCGCGAAGAAGAAGCCCCAGGAGGGCAAGGTCATCGCCGTGGGCGACGGCCGCGTGCTGGACAACGGCACCCGCAACAGCCTCAGCGTGAAGGTCGGCGACCGCGTGCTGTTCAGCAAGTACGGCGGAAACGAAGTGACGATCGACGGCCAGGAGTACACGATCCTGGACGAGGATCAGGTCTACGCGATCCTGAACTAAGGCGGTCGCTCGTCGGTGGGAACACCTGCCCGCTCAGATAGGGAAGTCTCCCGCTTGAGCTTCGCATCCTTCCGTCGAGCCATTTCCTCACCACGAATCTAGCAATCCGGAGAATAACATGGCAGCCAAGAACCTTCTGTACGAAGAGAATGCACGGCGCGCGCTCGAGCGCGGCGTCAACAAGGTGGCCGACGCGGTCAAGGTGACCCTCGGCCCGAAGGGTCGCAACGTCGTGCTCGACAAGAAGTGGGGCTCCCCCACGATCACCAAGGACGGCGTGACCGTCGCCAAGGAGATCGAGCTCGAGGATCCGTACGAGAACATGGGCGCGCAGCTCTGCAAGGAAGTCGCGTCCAAGACGAATGACGTCGCTGGCGACGGCACCACCACCGCCACCGTTCTCGCGCAGGCCATCGTCAACGAGGGCCTCCGCTACGTGGCCGCCGGCGGCAACCCGATCGCGGTCAAGCGCGGCATCGACAAGGCCGTCGACCAGGTCATCGCCTTCATCAAGCAGACCGCTCAGCCCATCAAGGACAAGGAGCAGGTCGAGTTCGTCGCCACCATCGCGGGTAACGACAACGAGATCGGCAAGCAGGTCGCCGAGGCGATGGACAAGGTCGGTAAGGACGGCGTCATCACCGTCGAAGAGAGCAAGGGTCGCGAGACCATCCTCGACATCGTTGAGGGCATGCAGTTCGACCGCGGGTACATCTCGCCGTACTTCGTCACCGACCCCGAGCGCATGGAGGCCGTCCTCGAGCGCCCGCTGATCCTGATCCACGAGAAGAAGATCAGCTCCGCGCAGGACTTCCTGCCGTTCCTCGAGAAGGCTGCCGCCGCTCGACGACCGATCCTGATCATCGCCGAGGACATCGAGGGTGACGCGCTCGCCACGATCGTTCTTAACAAGATCCGCGGCGTGCTGCAGATCGCGGCCGTCAAGGCTCCGGGCTTCGGCGATCGCCGCAAGGCCATGCTCGAGGACATCGCTGTGCTCACCGCCGGTCGATTCGTCAGCGAGGACCTCGGCACGAAGCTGGACAACGTGACCGTCGACATGCTCGGTACCGCCGACCGCGTCGTGATCACGAAGGAAGAGACGACGATCATCCAGGGTGCGGGCACCAAGGAAGAAGTCCTCGGCCGCATCAACCAGATCCGCGCGCAGATCGACAAGACCGACAGCAACTACGATCGCGAGAAGCTCCAGGAGCGCCTGGCCAAGCTCAGCGGCGGCGTCGCCGTCATCAAGGTCGGTGCGAGCACCGAGACCGAGCTCAAGGAAAAGAAGCACCGCTACGAGGACGCGCTGAGCGCGACCCGCGCGGCAGTCGAAGAGGGCATCGTCCCCGGCGGCGGCAGCACCCTGCTCCGCGCCGCGGCGCAGCTGGACCCGACGGCGGTCGAGGGCGACGAGCGAACCGGTCTGCTCATCGTGAAGCGCGCTCTCGAGGAGCCGCTCCGCCAGATCGCC
>Ga0164290_1000671_pt1 | contig 94198 bp, 79 predicted proteins | sample Micstemetagenome_FD_108782 | JGI IMG/M metagenome (GOLD analysis project Ga0164290, IMG submission 108782) | Contaminated culture microbial community from soil near Moab, Utah, USA - Microcoleus steenstrupii SON62 (Illumina Assembly) | ecosystem: Environmental > Terrestrial > Soil > Soil crust...
CTGGCCATGATGGAGTTTCCCATCGTGTTCGACCGGCTGAAGCCCGATCTCATCCTGGTGCTGGGCGACCGCTTCGAGATTCTTTCGGTTGCGGCGGCGGCCCTGATTGCCCGTATTCCGGTGGCGCACTGTCACGGCGGCGAGGCCACTGAAGGGGCCTTCGACGAGGCCATCCGCCATTCGGTATCGAAAATGGCACACCTGCATTTCACCGCCACCGAAGCATTCCGGAAACGCGTCATTCAACTCGGCGAACAGCCGGAGCACGTATTCAACGTTGGCGCGCTTGGCATCGAAAACATCAACCGGCTTCAATTGCTCGACCGCAGCGCCTTCGAGGAATCGATCGGGTTTTCGCTGGGAAAAACAAATTTCCTGGTCACCTTTCACCCCGTTACCCTGGAGGCATCTTCCGCCGAGGAGCAATTTGCAGCGTTGCTGGAAGCCTTCGAGGCCTATCCGGAGGCGCATATCCTCTTTACGATGCCCAACTCCGACACCGACGGACGCATCATTATCCGGATGACTGAAGCCTATGTAAAGCGCAATCCGCGCGCAGCGGCCTTCGTGTCGCTGGGCCAGCTCCGTTACCTATCGGCTCTACAGCATGTGGATGTGGTGGTGGGTAATTCCTCCAGCGGTGTCATCGAGGCCCCTTCCTTCCGCAAGCCGACCGTCAATATCGGCGATCGCCAGCGGGGGCGCATCATGGCCGAAAGCCTCGTACAGTGCGCCCCGGAAGCAGGTTCCATACGCGCCGCGCTGGAACAGGCCCTTTCCCCTTCCTTCCGAAATTCGATCAGCGGGATGGTCAATCCGTATGGCACCGGCAACCCCTCGCAGGCCATCGTTGACGTGCTGGCCCATCATCCGCTCGAGGGCCTGCTGAAGAAACAGTTTTACAATATTGCCTTCTGAAACCAGACAGGCACCGATATTCCTTAGCATCATGAGTTCACTACAGCAGCATCTTTTTCCCCTTAATCGGTCGGTCAGGGAAGCCCTGATCCGCCTCGACCAGCTTGCCTCCGACGCCATCCTCTTTCTTACCGATGAAGAGCAGCGTCTGTATGGCTCCGTTACCGACGGCGACCTGCGCCGCGGCTTCATTCAGGGCCTGGGCTTTGAGGATCCCATCGGGGCTTATGCCCAGCTTCATCCCAAAACCCTGCGGCAGGGTAGTTTCTCCCTCAACGAACTGATTGAGTGGCGCAAAAAGAAGATCGACATCGTTCCCGTTCTCGACGAAGAGCAGCGGGTGGTAGAAATCATCAACCTGCGGCATCACCGTTCCTTCCTCCCGATCGACGCGGTGCTGATGGCGGGTGGCCGCGGCGAACGCCTGCGTCCCCTCACCGACCGCACGCCCAAGCCGATGCTGAAGGTGGGCGACAAGCCCATCATCGAGCACAACATCGACCGTCTTGCCGATTTCGGCGTACAGCATATGTGGATCTCGATCCGCTACCTGGGCGAGCAGATCGTAGCGCATTTCGGCGATGGGAAAACCAAGGGGCTTTCGATTCGTTATATCGAGGAAGATGCGCCCCTCGGCACTATGGGCGCGCTCACACTTGCCGAGGGATGGTCGCACGATACCGTGCTGGTCATGAACTCTGACCTGCTCACGGATATCAACTTTGAAGAGTTCTATCTTTTCTTCGAGCAGAACGAAGCCGACTTTGCCGTGGCCTGTATTCCCTACAAGGTGAATGTGCCCTACGCCGTGATGGAGACCGACGGGCTCCGCGTAACGGGCTTCCGCGAAAAGCCGGATTATACCCATTTCTCGAACGCCGGCATTTACCTGATGAAGCGCGACCTGCTCTCCTTCCTTCCGCAAGGGGAGGCCTACAATGCCACCGACCTGATGGAGTCGCTGATCAAGGCCGGCAAGCGGGTGCTTTCGTTTCCGCTGGTGGGCTACTGGCGCGATATCGGCAAGCATGAAGATTTTCAGAAAGCACAGGAAGAACTGACCCTTTTAAACTTATGAAGCCGCTCGTTATCATAACCGCCCGCGGCGGCAGCAAACGCCTGCCAGGGAAGAACATCAAGCCCTTGCTCGGCAAACCGCTGATTCTGCATTCGGTGGATGTGGCGCGCGCGGTTTTTCCCGATGAAGCTATTCTGGTGAGCACCGACGACCCGGAAATCCGCCGGGTGGTGGAGGAGTCGGGCCTGCCCGTTCCCTTTCTGCGCCCGGAGGAACTGGCTACCGATACGGCCAGCAGCCACGACGTGATGGTGCATGCCCTGTCGTTTGCGCAGGCTCGCGGTTACGACGCCGACACGGTGGTGTTATTGCAGCCTACTTCGCCGCTGCGCACCGCCACCCACCTGCGGGAGGCACTGGCCCTTTACGACGAAAGCCTCGATATGGTCGTCAGTGTGAAAGAAACGAAAGCAGATCCCTTTGCCTTATTGCGTGAGGGCGATGCGACAGGCATGTTACACAGGATGGCCCCGCAACGGCCGCCGGCGCATCCGCTTTACCAGTTGAACGGCGCCCTGTACATCATCAATGGACGTTCGCTGATGGCGGGCCCTTCCTATACATCGGGCCGTGTGCGTGGCTATGTGATGCAGGAGCAGGACTCGGTTGATGTGGATACCGAACTCGACTGGCTGCTTGCTGAAGAACTGCTGAAGCGCCGCCAGGGAGCGCCTGTATTGTAACTGAAGATCCGATTCTGAGAAAACCAGGCAGCGATTGAAAAAACTGATTAAGCACCCGTTCTTCGGAACACTTGCCGCTTACGGCTCGGCCACCCTCTTCTCCGCGGTGGTCAATATGATAACCGGGGTATTGATGATCGGCTTCCTGACACCGGCCGAACTGGGCCTTTGGCAGAGCCTGAGCATCCTGCAGCTGTATGTTCCCTTTTTGGAACTCGGCGTCAACAATGGCCTTAACCGCGAAATACCTTACCTGCATGGACAGGGAAAAGAGGAAGAGGCACGGGGTTACGCATCGGCGGCACTGACCTATTCGGTGATGCTGTCCGTTTTCTTTGCGGTCATCGGCGTAATCACCTTTTGCATCAGTCATTTTGTACTTGCCAAGCCGCTGACCCTTTCGCTCGGTTTGCTGACCGTGTTCGCCATCGTATCTGTGAACGCCTACAACCGCTACCTCACGGTTACTTTTCGCTCTTCGAGCGGTTTTGTGCAGCTTTCGAAGCGCATGTATATCAACCAGGCGCTGACCATCCTGTTGTTTCCGCTCGTTTATTTTTTCAAATACTACGGCCTGCTGGCCTATACGCTGTTGACACTGGTGAACATTACGGTGCTGATGCACCTGATCCGCCCTTTCCGGATACCCTTCCGTTTCGATGTGCGCCGGCTCCTGGAGCTGGGCAAGGTGGGGCTGCCGGTGTATATTCTGAATTACCTGCGCAGCCTGATTTCGACCTTTCCGCGGCTGATCCTGATTTCATCGGGAGGTACCGTTTTGGTAGGGCTATACACGCCGGCGACCGCACTGGCGGCTGCAATCAGTGTTTTTCCGAACGTTTTTGCGAACGTGCTGTTTCCCCGTCTTTCGTATCGTTATGGCAAAACGGGCCGCCCGGCCGACCTCTGGCCTGCCGTATGGAAGATCTACCTGATCCTTTTTCTGGTCGGGATCCCTCAGGTAATCGCGGCTTATTTCCTCGCACCCTGGGTCATCCAGAAGTACTTTCCGCTCTATACCAGTGCTATAACCGCAATGCAGGTAATGTCCCTGGCGATCCTTGTGGCCGGAAGCGGGGTGTCGTATAATATTTACAATATTCTCAAGGCCTACCGCTGGTCATCGGCTTTCACCTTTGTGGAGCTCGGGTTGTCGCTGCTGATGCCGTACCTGGCGGTTAAGTTTCTTTCGGGCAACCTCCTCACCATTGTCGCCAGTGCCTTTGTTGGAACACAGGTAGTGCTGGCGTTTTTCAATCTGCTGCTGCTGCGCCGCGTGCTGTTCAGCGACCGTTTCATCATCGCTCAGGATCCGGTGCCTGTGAGCCAAAATCCTACGGAATATGCCCAAACGTAACCTGCTTTTCATGGTCCATACCGAGTATCACCTGCTGGTGGCACTCAATATCATCCGGGAGCATTTTCATGATTCCGGACAATGGAACGTGCTGATCATTGCGGCCACGGAATTTTCCACCCGCTTTGACCTCGATCTGGAGCACATACCGTTCCCTCATGTCAGCATCCGTATTTATAACGGCTGGCACGACAGTCAGCCCATGCCTGAGGCATTGCGCGCCAATATTGAAGAAATACTGGCAAGCCGATTCGAGCGGTTTTTCCTGTTTCTGGAACAGTATTCCCTTGCCATCTACCTGACCATCCAGTTACGGAGAAAGGGAACCATTATCTGCAATGCCCAGGATGGCGCCAAAGCCTATGCCTGGATCGGCAAGAAGGCGATCGGCTGGCGCGTCAAGCACACGGCTGAGAACTATCGGAATCTGTTCCGCAACCGCCTGCGCCTGTTTACGCCGGTTGTTTCGCCGCTGCAGTTTGGCGAGCTCCGTTTTATCGACGAAGTCTGGGTTCAATACCCCCAGACTTTTCAGAATCACTTCCGCCGGCGGGTGCATTCCTTCCAGATAGCAATGGAAGGCAGCTTCCTCAATGAAGTGCTGGCTTTGTTCCGTGTGAACCTCGAGCGGGACCTGGGTGCCACAGAGAAGGTGTTCTACTACGTTAACCAGCCGTTTAAGAATGAAGCCGTGCAGCGCTTCGAATGGGAGGTGCTGGACCAGTTGCTGCAACGGCATGCCGACAAAAAGGTCGTCGTCAAGCTTCATCCGGCAACTTCTGAAGCCGATCGTGCTCCTTATGCGAAGATCCCGGGGGTGCGGCTGGTGGATAAACCATTTCCGGCCGAATTGGGCATCGCCGGTCTGCGGAATTCGCTGGCCGTGAGCTTCTTCTCCACATCGGGTTTTGTACATAATCCGTCGTGCAGGATGTATTGGCTCTATCCGATGCTCAGCAGCCGCAATATGACGCTGAACAACACCACGATTATCAATCCGACTGATCATATCATTTTAGCTGATTCCATTGAACAGGTTGTCTAGATTAGGTACGTACAGTGAATCCGGAGGTGTTTCCGGCCAGAACTGGGTCATTAGCCTTGCACTGTTTGTGTTTTGGCCTCTGGCCTCGTTCATTCATGCCCTGCGTAATTTTCAACTTCCAGGCTCCAGGGTGCTGGTGGTGCTGTTTTACGCGGCTTTTGGCTACTTTTTCGTCATCCCTTCTGCCGAAGTAGATTCTTACCGGCATTACGAGAAATTCCTGAAAGTAGCCGAGGAGCCGATGAGCACCTTTTTTAATTCATTTGCTCAACGATTTTCCGAGAACGAAGACTTCGATTTCGCCTTCGATCTTTTCAATTACCTTGTGTCGCGGATTACCACTGACCGGAGCATGTACTTCTGTCTGATGTCGTTGGTATTTGGCTTGTTACTGGTAAAACTGTTGGAAATACTTCACAAGGAATACCAGTTCAGTACCCAACGAACGGTGTTGCTGCTTTTCTTTTTCACCGTGGTGCTGTTGCTGCCGTCCCGAATACTATCCATTCGGCACTATACTGCCACGCTGGTGTTTTTTATCGGGTTGAACGGCTGGTTGAGCCGACGCAGCATCAAAGGGCTGATTCTGATTGGTTGTACGCCCCTGATTCACTTTGGATTCCTGTTTGCTCTTATTGTTTTTGCCACTACGCAGCTGTTAGGTACGCGTTTTATTTTCTATTACCTCCTGATTGCCTTATCGTTTGTCGTTCAAGCCGAAACTGCCAACACGTTGCGTGGATTCGGCGACTTCGTTGAGGGCACCAATGAACAACGGATTAAGGGTTATACCAACGAAGATTATATTGCCGACGTAAACGAATCACGCGGGCAGCAGGTGGCCATCGTTACGTCTTATTCGGAGATCACGCGTTATTACCTGCTCGCCGCCTTATTGATTGTTCAGCTCCAGTTGCGTCGGGCCGACAAGGTAACCCAGCGATTTATGGCCATGGCGCTATGTTTCTTTGCCTTTGTGAATGTGGTGCAGGACATGTACTCCATTCTGGGCCGGTTCAGCGTGGTGTTTTCCATTGCATCCGCTTTGGCACTCGCCCGTGTCTATAGCCGATACACCATCAGGAAGAACCTGTTTTTCTATTCGATGTTGTTGATCGTTGGTATCAATGCGGTGGTGCTCATCCGGATCACACTCGAGTACACCGGTGTTTCGCTTATTGTTCCGTTTCTACCGCTCACCGTATTACTCCCGGTTGATTACTCACTTCTGGATCTGATCAAGAAAGGAGTTTCGGGCAGTTAGTCCATCCATGCCTGTGCCGCATCGGCGTGCTGCCTAAGGTGCGCAAAACATGCATAACCTACATGCTCAAACAAATCGTACATAAAGCCGTGGATGCCGCCATCCGACTCAGTGGCTGGCACAGCAACGAGAAGCTGATTCTGTTTCTCTCCGACGACTGGGGTTGCATCCGGGTGCCGGGCCGTGATGGCCGCGCTGCGCTGCAGGCCGAAGGCCTGACAATGGAAACTAACCGCTTCGACCGTTTCGACTGCATCGAGTCGGAGCTGGATATGGAGGAACTTTTTGCGGTATTACGGCGCCATCCCGACCGGGCAGGACGTCTGCCCGTGATCACGGCCGTTGCCAACCTGGCCAACCCCGATTTCGACCGCGTCCGTGCAACAGACTATCAATCGTATTTCTACAAAACCATCGCCGAAACCTGGGCGGCACATCCCGGCTCAGAGCAGGCAGGCGACTGGTATCGTAAGGGTATTGCCGAGGGTATCTTCGTGCCGGAATATCATGGCCGCGAACACCTGCAGGTGCAGCGCTGGTTGCGGGCACTGCAGCTCGGCGATCAGGCCAGCCTGGCCGCCTTCCGTCATCGTTTCTTCTTCGTGGAGGATGATGCGCTTCGCCTGGTGCCGCCCTATTATGCCGCCTTCGATCTTGATTCAACGGAGGAACTGGAGACGCAGAAAGCCATTGTTCGCGATGGCATCCGCCTTTTTGTCGAAACTTTTGGCTACCAGCCTACCCTGTTCACGCCGCCCGCGACTTTGTGTCACCGGGATGTTTGCCTGGCGGCAGCTGAAGCAGGTATCCGGCTGCTGGATTTACCGCGCCTGCAGCTGGAGCCCAGGGGCAGGAGCCGCTACCGAAAGATTGTTCGCAGAATGGGCGCTCCATTTTCCGGCTCCCGGTCTCGTATCATATCGCGGAACGTCGTGTTCGAACCGAACCTGGATGCCGACAGTGTGCAGGTGTGCATGGGTATGATGGAACGGGCCTTCGATTTCCGTCAGCCAGCCATCATTTCCAATCACCGGGCTGCCTTTACCGGGGGCATCGACCCCCGCAACCGCCAGCAGGGCCTGGCTGCGCTCGACCGGCTGTTACAGTCGATCCGCGCAAAGTGGCCCGACGCCGTTTTTGTTACTCCTGCGCAGCTGTGTGCGCGGATGGGGCTGCCGGCGGCCACAGCTTCGAATTTTTCTGCGTTATGATGAAACAAAGTGTGCGCCAGCTGAAGCGGGTGTTGTTAAACGTTCCCGGCAAAGGAGTCGGCAGAAAGATCGTGGTGCTCGAGTCCGACGACTGGGGCAGCATCCGTATGCCTTCGCGGGAGACTTATGATTATTTTCAGCAGGAAGGCCTCCGGGTCGATCGCAACCCGTTCAATCGCTTCGATGCGCTGGAGAGTGATACCGACCTCGACCGGCTCTTCGATCTGCTTTCTTCTTTCCGCGACGCTCAGGGCCAACATCCGGTCATTACTGCCAATTTTGCAATGGCCAATCCCCGCTTCGGACCCATCGGTGCATCCGGTTTTTCCGAGTATAGTTGGGAACCCTTTACCGAAACCTATGAGCGCTACCCCGATCATGCGCAGGCTTTTTCTCTGGTGCAGAAGGGCATGGAGGCGGGGGTGTTTCACCCCCAGTTTCATTGCCGCGAGCACCTGAACGTGCCCCTGTGGCTGCAGCTGCTGCGTGCGGGCAATAGCACGCTTCTCAAAGCGTTTGCAAAGGATACATTTTGCGTGGATGTTGAACTTCCGCACCTGCGCCGTCAGAACCTGATGGCCGCTTTCGATTATGCGAATGCCGAGGATTGGAACTTTATCAGCACCAGTATCACCGAAGGCCTGAACCTGTTTGAGCAGGTGTTCGGCTTCCGGTCGAAGTCGCTGATCGCACCCTGTACCGTGTGGGACAGCCGGGTGGAGCAACTGTCGGCCTCGCAGGGGGTTGGCTGCCTGCAAAGCACGCTCGTACAACTAGTGCCGCAGCAGGGAGGCAAGCCCTTTGGCACAACCTACCGCTTCCCCGGTGCACGAAACCGTTTCGGTCAGCGGTATACCGTTCGGAATTGTTATTTTGAACCATCCACCATACCCCATGTGGATTGGGTGGACCATTGTCTGAGCCAGATGGCAGCGGCCTTTACCACCGGAAAGGCGGCCGTCATTTGCACGCACCGGCTGAACTTCACCGGATCGATCTTTCCGGAGAACCGCGAGAGCGGATTGAAGCTGCTGCATTCATTATTAAAAAGAACCCTGGCGAAGTGGCCCGACGTTTCGTTCGTGACCACCGACCAGCTTTATTCGCTTTATAAATAGAACAACCATGTGTGGAATTGCTGGCTTTGTGGATTTTGAGCGCAGAAGTGACCTGCGTGTGGCGCAGGAAATGGCCCGTACATTAAACCATCGCGGGCCCGACGCGCAGGGGGTGGAGTTTTTGGAGGTAACCGGCACGCAGGTAGGACTGGCCCATACCCGGCTGGCCATCCTCGACCTGAGCGAGGCGGGCCGCCAGCCCATGCATTTCGGGAAGTATACCATCATCCTCAACGGCGAGATCTACAATTTCCAGGAGATCACCCGCCGCCTGGTCGATAAAGGACATTCCTTCGTATCCAAGTCGGACACTGAAGTGGTGCTGCATGCTTTTGCCGAATGGGGTGAAGCCTGCGTGGAGCAGTTCATCGGTATGTTTGCCTTCGTCATTATCGACCGGGAAACCGGGCAGCTGCACGCCTGCCGCGACCGCGCGGGCGTGAAACCCCTGTATTTCTACTGGGATGGCAGCGTCTTCCTTTTCGCCTCTGAACTGAAGGCACTCCATGCCCATCCCGCCTTCCGCAAGGAGATCGATATCGAATCGGCTTACTATTTCTTCCAGTATTCCTACATACCCGGACCCGGAACCATTTTTCAGAAAACCCGGAAGATGGAGCCCGGAACCTGGCTGCACCTCGACCTGAAGACCCGCGCGAGCCGCGAAACGGTCTACTGGAAGCTGGGATCCTTTTTCGAGCAGCCGCTGCTCGATATCTCTTATGAGGAGGCAAAAGCAGAAGTCAGTAAGCTGCTGGTTTCTGCCTGCAATTACCGGATGGTGGCCGATGTGCCGGTGGGTATCTTCCTCAGTGGCGGCTACGACAGCAGCCTCGTCACGGCGCTCATCCAGGCAGATTCTTCATCCAGACTTAAGACCTACACCATCGGTTTCCCGGATGGCATCGATGAAACGCCCCATGCGGAGGCGGTGGCCCGTCATCTCGGAACCGATCATCATGCACATGCCTGCACCTACCGCGACGCGCAGGATATCATCCCCGACCTTCCGTATTACTACGATGAGCCCTTTGCCGATATTTCCGCGATACCTTCCATTCTCGTGAGCCGCCTGGCCCGGAAGGAGGTAACCGTAGCCCTTTCGGCAGATGGCGGCGACGAGCTCTTTGCCGGCTACAGCCAGTATAAGAATATCACCGACCGCCTGGCCCAGGTGAAGCGCTACGAGCGTGGTGGCGGTCTTACCCGTGCCCTCGTGGGCGCTGCCGGCAGCCTGATTCCGCCCTCGAAGTTTCACCTGAAGCACCAGGTGCGTTCCCTTTCCTCCACACTGGCACTCGAAGGCCAGCACCGCGTGCTCGACCTGATGTACCATGGCCGCACGATGGCGCCCTGGTTCAGCCGCCAGTTGTTCAACCAGGAATATAACTACCGGCCTGCCGCCTTCAGTTATACCGATGGCACCTTCAGCCAGCCCGAAGGCGCCATGCTGCACCTCGACTACATCATGAACCTGCGCGACTGCCTGCTGGTGAAGGTGGACCGGGCTTCAATGTCGACCTCGCTTGAAGGACGCGAGCCCCTGATGGATCATCGTCTGGCCGAGCTGGCCGCACGACTGCCCATGCATTTCAAATACGATGGCCGCACTTTCAAAAAAATGCTCCGCGATATTACCCATAACTACATTCCGGCTTCCGTTATGGACCGCCCGAAAGTAGGGTTTGATCTGCCCATCTATAGCTGGCTGAAGAAAGACCTTGCCGGATTGATTGACGAACACCTTGCGCCGCAGCAGGTGGCGCAAACCGGTATCCTCAATCCGCGTTTCGTGTCTTCTCTGGTTAGCAAGTTTCGGAATGACACCCTTCTTTACAAGCCAATCATCTGGCGTCTGCTAATGTTTCAGATGTGGTATAAGCGCTGGATGTAGTAATCCTCGGCGCATGATGTTCCTGCTTGAAGCCTGGAGGCAAGCCGTAACCTGAATAAACAGCATCTGTTGCGACGAGATATGCTCAATACGGCAAAAGGCAGTTAAGGAAGGATCCTAAGTATGCACCGGCCGGGGGGCGGGGAGATTTTAGCTCCCGACATCCAAAAGCGTAAACCGACTCCGTCGAAATCTTCGCAAAAGACTCTACCTGTGCTCAGGTAAACTTTTACGACATGGTAGTAAAGCTTTACTTTGCAGCACATTTTCAGCGCCATGCCGCCGGTTTTGATCAGATCGGGACTTTTGAACGGGGTTAGAAAATAGGCCAGGTGATCTGACATCACTGATCTAAGCTATGTGCTATAACTGTCTTCACCATTCAGGGTTTTCTGATACGATTTATGAGTAAAATTTAAGTTTTTTCACATGAACCTACGCTATGGAAAATTCTTTTCGCCACTAAGAAAGATCGTAAAGGCTTTTTTTTCTTCTGTTTATCCGCTGGTGGTCAGAGTCCTGCCTTTACCCAAAGTACTGTCGATTGAAGAAACGCTCGATTACCTGTACGACAATCGTGCATCCATTTCGCGTTACGGTGATGGTGAGTTTGGGTATATCGTTGATAAGTTAAGCCTGCCCTTTCAGAAATTTGATCCCGTTCTTCAGAATCGTCTTCGGGATATTCTGAGAGCAGAAGTCCCGAATCATGTCGTAGGATTACCTATCGGTTACCATTCATTGCATAATCTGAATAGTGAATCGTTGCATATATGGCGAAGCCAGATCAGCTGGGTTTACCCGCGCTTACGGAAGTATCTTGATTTGAAGCGTACCTACTTTAATGCAAGTATGACTCGCCCTTACGCAGATTATACTGATAAATCAGCTGCCCGCGGATATTTTGAAAAGTTGATGCGTCTGTGGGAAGACCGCGATGTACTCCTGATTGAAGGAGAGAAAAGTCGCTTGGGCGTAGGTAATAACCTATTCAGCAGAACTCGGAGTCTGAAGCGAGTGCTGGGGCCCAAACATCATGCTTTTTCTCGCTATGGGGATATGCTCGATTTTGCGAGCAAATGGGATAAGAATGCGTTGGTGCTTATTGCAATGGGGCCAACCGCCACGGTGCTGTCGTTTGATCTTGCCCGACTAGGTTTTCAGGCAATCGATATCGGTAATGTGGATGTCGAGTACGAGTGGTACCTGCGAGGTGTCGCCAGTAAGGTCAAGATCCCGGGAAAATACACCAGTGAAGCCATGGGAGGACGTGAGGTAGAAGACGTACAGGACAGCGATTATCATGCACAAATAATTGCCAGGTTTCTGTGAGAATAGTTATCGTAGGACCGGGGCTGGCTATGGGGGGAATCGAGAAAGCCTCATCAAATGTAGCCAATGAATTATGCAGGAGAGGTCATGAGATTCATCTGATCTCCATATTCCAGCACGCGCCTTTTTTTGAAGTAGTGCCTGAGGTAAAAGTGCTCTATCCTCCGAACAATCTCAACAAAGCGCATCTTTCCTCTGTAGGAACCGTCACTTGGCTTCGAAGAACGCTCCGGGCGTTGAAGCCCGATCGTGTATTGGTTTATGGTAAATTTTATGGAGCTATGACCGCTCTCGCTATGCTGGGAGATAAAACTCCATTGTATCTATCTGAACGCTCGAGCCCGTTTTTGCGATGGCCGACAAAGATCCGCCTGTTCAACCAGATCGCTTTTTTCCTCCGGTCTCCTCAAGGTATTATTTCGCAGACGAAGCTCGCTGAGGAAATGCAACGCTCCTTTTACCGTTCGGATGTGCCGTTTCAGGTCATTCCAAATAGTGTGGACCCGAAGTTTGCGAAAGTTGTTGCAAACGGGGAGCGAGAGCCCTTCATACTTGCTGTCGGACGATTGAATGATCACCTGAAAGGGTTTGATTTATTGCTGCGCGCTCTGGCCCGTTGCACCACGGGCTGGCCGTTGCATATTGCGGGTGGAACCGAGGATGGACACAAACTGACACAGTTGGCTGAGGAATTGGGAATTAGGGAACGCGTGATTTTTCTCGGCAAGGTCAGAAACATTGAGTCGCTCCTGGCGAAGGCCGGTTTGTTTGTAATTCCATCGCGAAGTGAGGGCTTCCCGAACGCTCTGGCGGAAGCTATGGTAGCCGGAGTGCCGAGTATCGCCTTTGACTTTCATACCGGCCCGCGCGATCTGATCGAACATAACGTGAATGGGTTGATCGTGCCGGATGGGGACGTAGAAGCGATGGCAGAAGCAATCGATCGTCTCGTTCGGGACCCGGATAAACGGGCAAAACTTGGAAATAGCGCCAGAGAACTGTATACACGGGTTTCGCCGGAGCATACAATCGCACTTTTAGAAGATTTTATAGTATAGGATGAGTCCAATTCCGGAATCAGTATGACCGTTCTGGTGTATCGCGCCGCCCCCATCTTCACTCAAATGCTCGAAAGTCTGCTGGCCCAGACGTTTAAAGGCATGGAGGTAATCGTAATAAATAGATCTTAGTTAAGTTACTTATTCTGGTTGAAGGGCTTGGTTTGCATTCTGAAGTTCTGGTAGAGTGACCCTGCTCTTCCGACGCTTACCGCTGCGTTGATAACGCCTCAAATACCACTCATAAGAGACCATTCAAAATCATACAAGCGCCTTAACGGGACTACCGTATAGCCCGTCATTGCTAGAAACCGGGCTGGATTCTTCCACCACAGTTCATGCTTCACAATCTGAAGTTTGCAAAAGCCGGTTAGTATATATGTTTTTATATAGAACCTATTTTGATTTGCTATGACCCATTTTCCGAAAGTAAGTATTATCGTACCGGTTTACAATGCCGAGAAGTTTCTTCGTCCCTGCGTGGATAGCCTCATTAGCCAGACCCTGCAGGATATAGAGGTGATTCTTGTCAACGATGGTTCTACCGACGGATCGGGTGCACTGTGCGACAATTATGCCGCTGCCGATAACCGTGTCCGCGTAATTCATAGCCCCAATAAAGGTGTTTCGAACGCCAGGAATCTGGGTATTGAAATGGCACGAGGAGAATACATCATGTTCGTGGATTCAGACGATTGGGTGGATAAAAACTCCTGTGCAGAAGCCTGGCAGATGGCCCATGAAGGGAAGATTGATATTCTGTTCTGGTCGTGTATCAAGGTCTTTCCCGAAAAATCGGTAAAAGATATGTTCCTGGAGCAGACTGCCGAACTGATAACAACGGCTCGTATTGCCGATCTGCGGATGCGCTGTATTGGTCTTTTCGATGCCGATCTGCGCCATCCTACAAAAACAGACGCTTACACGTCACCTTGGGCTAAATTGTTTCGTCGCCAAATGGTAATCGATAGCCAAATCCGCTTCATTGAACGTAAAAAGCTGGGTATGGAGGATGTTTTTTTCAATATCGAAATGTTTCAACGCGCTGAACGAGTTGCCTATCTCCCCAAACATTACTACTTCTACATGCAGGTCAACTCCGTATCGCTTAGCCGGGCGGATACCTCTTCCTTACTTGATAAATTTAAAGTACTGTTTGCTAAAATACGTGAGATTCCGCAGGTGAATGCTGATCCGCGTTTCGCCGAAGTATATCGCAACCGTCTGGCTATGTCCATCATTAATCTTTCCCTGAGTGTTACGAATCCGCAAAAGGGGTTAGGTTTTGCTGGTCAGCGGCGGGAGATCCGAAAGATATTGAATGACGCTGAGATTCGTCAGGGGTTGCAGCAGCTTCCCCTCGGCCGCCTGCCAGGTGCCTGGAAACTGTTTTTTGGTTTTGCAAAAGCCCGAGCAGTTGTGCCGTTTTTACTGATGATGCTGCTCATCCGCAGGTTGCGGTGATAAACTTCGGCACAGGTTAAAAAAACATGGAGTGAGTAACTTTGAATAAAATCAATTAACATAATGAACGCAACGAAAGCCAAACCAAAGTTGATTCTGGGCGTCACCATCGGCGGCAGCTCGCGCCTGCTCGACGGACAGGCTGCCTACTTTCGGGAGCTTGGCTATGGGGTGTTTCTGATTTCGCAGGATCACTTTAAAGAGCCCATTTTCTGTAAGAAGGAAGGTATCAGGCATCTTCCGGTCGATATCGATAATTCGATCAATCCGATTAAGGATTTGAAGGCGTTTTTCCAAATCATCCGTCACTTTCGCCGTGTGAAGCCCGACATTGTAAATCTCGGAACCGCGAAGATGGGATTGCTGGGAATGATGGCCGCCCGTCTGCTGGGCGTAAAGCGACGTATTTATACCTGTCACGGGCTGTTGTTTGAAACCGAAAAAGGCTTGAAACGCAGAATTCTGATGGCTTTGGAATGGTTTATCGAGCGGCTGGCGCACCGGGTTATTTTTGTGGGCCCTTCACTGCGCGATGCGGCCGTGCGCGCCGGTGTTGGCGATGCAAAGAAAGGCATTGTCATTGGCGAAGGAAGCAACAACGGCGTCAACGTCGCTGCCTTCAACCGCAACCGGATTGATCCCGTAAAGCAGGAGTCCCTTCGAAAAGAACTCGGTCTCGAGGGCTGCATTGTGATTGGCTTCGCGGGTCGTGTATCGTTGTACAAAGGCTGCTACGAATTGGTGGAGGTGTTCGAACAACTGTACGAAAGTTATCCGAACCTGCGTTTGATAATGATGGGTCATATAAAATGCGATGAAGCATTTGAACAGCGCTTTCGCGCACATCCGGGTATTGTGTACGTTTCTTTTCAGGATGATGTTCCCTTGTATATGTCATTGTTCGACATATTTGTTCTCCCTTCATGGCGCGAGGGTTTTCCGAACGTTCCCATACAGGCAGCGGCCATGGGATTGCCGGTCGTCGTGAGTGATGCTACCGGTTGTGTCGATTCTGTCGGTAGTGATTTCAACGGTACGATCTATCCGGTAAGGGATAAAGAAGCGCTCTGTTCGGCTCTCAGAAAGTATATCGAAAACCCTGAGCTCAGAGCGAAACATGGCCAGAACGGCCTTTTGTGGGCGGCAAATTTCAAGAAGGAGACTATCTGGGACGGAATCAAAAAAGTATACGAATTATGATTATTCTCGGTGATATCGCGGCGCCATCGGAGGCTTCCGGAAAGTTGATTGCCGACTTCTTCGCTGACCACACTGAATTGTTTTCTGACCAGTCAGTGCTGTTCAATCTGGAAGGACTGATTTCGGATCATCAGGACGCCAACAATAATTCTCCTATACTTTTCAACCACAGTGCGGTTTTGAAATCGTTTGACGGGTACGTGGAGAAGGTTGCTGCTTTGGCGAATAATCATACGCTTGATTTGCCGCATTTACTGCAGAGTACCAAACAAATGCTGGCCGAGCGCGGATTTAAGAGCGTGGGGGCTGGCAACACCCGCGATGCCGATTTTCAGGTCACCGAGATTCGGGAAGACAACCACCGCGTTTTGATTATCAACGCATGCTGGGATTTTCTGCTTTATCACCAGAACAACAAGAATTCTGAAGTCCGGGTGAATGTGATTGATGAGTTTGCGATCCTGAGGTTTGTGCGCAAGGTCAGAGCTGAGGATCCCGACTGCAGGATCCTGACCTATTTTCATTGGAGTTTCGATCTGGAGATTATTCCTTCGCCCTCCTACAGGGTTTTCGCTAAAGACCTGATCGACGCAGGCGTTTCTCTTGTCGTTGGCGGCCATTCGCATTGTGTGCAGGGTGGAGAGAAGTACAAGAATGGATACATTGTTTATGGGCTGGGAAATTTCTATCTGCCCAGCGGTATTTATGCGAATGGAAAGCTTAGTTTCCCATCAATGTCGGATCTTGGCTGGGCCCTGAAATGGAAAGTTGGCACCAATGAATTGGAGAATATATGGGTTGACTCCTCCTCCAATCAGTTGAAGCTTGTCACAGCGGATGCTTTTGAGCACTCGGAGGAACTTCGGAAATACTCCGGTTATGCCGGTCTGACAGATCAGGAATATGTTGTTTATTTTAAGACACATCGCAGGAAGAGGAAAATCACGCCGACTTTCTATAATTATGAACAGTCGCTCTCCAACCGCATAAAGATGCGGTTATTAAAGTCGCGGGCAAGGATTGCCCGACTTGCAGCTAAATTGAATTTAATTGGTTGGCAGAATTGATATTATGGTCAGAAAACTCCTTTTTACGCTCAGTGATGCTTTCCGGGGCTCTAGCATCCAGAAACATTATAAGGAAGTCCGGCATGCACTGGATACTCCGGCGATACGTGAACAGGCTCTGAAAAATCTGCTGGCTCATGCTTCCCGTCAGGTTCCGTTTTACAGTAAGATGCCACCGGATATTCATGTATTTCCCATCGTAAATAAAAGTACGATCAGGTCTAATTTTCCTGACTTTCAGGCAAAAAATCATGCCGGTAAGCCCAGGATAACGATGACAACTTCAGGGTCTACCGGTACACCGTTCACCGTTAATCAGGATTTAAATAAAAAGGCTAGGAATCACGCCGACACCCTGTATTTCGGTGAGCTGGCCGGCTATCAGCTGGGCAATCGCCTGTACTACCTGAAAATATGGGCAAAACAGAAAATGGCAAGCCCCTGGATGTATAAACTTCAGAATATTGTTCCCGTTGATGTGATTGACCTGGATGAGCGAAGCATACACAAGCTGGTGCAGGAGATGGAATCCGGTAATGACCGGGTCAGCATATTAGGCTACGTTTCTGCATTGGAGCACTTTATCCGTTACGCCGACAAACACAGTATTTCAAGGATCAATTCAAATATTGTATCGGTAATAACGATGTCGGAAGGATTATCGGCGGAAACGAAGCAAAGGCTTGAGGCATTATTTGGTTGTCCGGTTGTTTCCCGCTACAGTAATCTGGAGAACGGAATCATTGCCCAGCAGGAGCGCAACTCCGATTTGTTTCTTGTGAATACGGCAAGCTATTATGTGGAAGTTTTTCATTCTGAGCGGGATGAGCTGGTGTCAGACGGATCGATGGGGCGGATCGTTGTCACGGATCTGTTCAACTATGCCATGCCGATGATCCGGTACGACACCGGGGACTTCGGCGTTCTTACCCAAAAAGACGGAAGAACTTTTTTACAGGCTGTAGAAGGCAGAAAGCTGGATTTGCTTTACGATACGAACGGCAATCTGGTGTCTTCGTACATTATGTACAAGAATATGTGGCAGTACACGGAAATCGAGCAGTATCAGCTGATACAAACCGGCCTGAAAAGCTATGAGTTCAGGATCAACTGTCCTGATGGCTTCCAACGAGAGCATCAGTTGGTTGACGAATTCAGAACCTATCTCGGGTCCGACGCAGACTTTCAGGTGGTTTACGTAGATGAAATCCCACTGTTGGATTCAGGAAAGCGAAGAAAAACAGTCAATTTATATTACAAGTAGTTATGTATCTTCAAGTGAAATCCGTCCTTGACTTTCTGTTTGGACTGGTGCTTTTTGTGCTCACCATTCCGTTGTTGATAGTTCTATCTGTGCTTGTTTATTTTATGATCGGAAGTCCCGTCTTTTTTCTGCAAACAAGACTTGGCAGGAATGGAAAGCCCTTCCGGATTATAAAATTCCGTACCATGAAGCCGGTAACAGAGCAGCTGAAAACAGATAAGGACCGCCTTACTAAGCTAGGCGCTGTTTTGCGAAAGACGAGTCTCGATGAACTTCCCCAGCTGATCAACATCCTAAAGGGCGAGATGAGTTTCATCGGTCCAAGACCGATGTTGGTTGAATACTGGGATTATTTCCGGGAGGAGGAACGGGTGCGTTTTGACGTACGGCCGGGTATGACCGGTTATGCTGAAGTGATTGGCCGGCACGAGCTTCCCTGGGACGATCAGTTCCGCCTGGATGCTGAGTATGTTCATCGCCTCTCGTTCACCACAGATCTGAAAATATTCTTTAAAACATTTCCGAAGGTACTTAACTCGAGGAAGGTAAAATCTATTGGCAGAAAACAAAATATAAGACTTGATGAACTCCGAAAAAAGAATGGATAGCATCGATACCGAGATCCGGACGGAACGTTTGCTACTGCGCCGTCTCAGGCCTGACGACGTTGCTGATATGTTTGAGTATACCAGCGACCCCGAGTCTTCGCGCCTACTCCATTGGGATGCACACACAGATATCAGCCAAACGAAGTCGTTTGTTGATAATGTGGTTGCGTCCTATCGAAAAGGCAATTCCCACGTATATGGCATGGAACTCGTAGCTGAATCAAAATTGATAGGTGCCGTACGCATTTTCGACATCAGCTGGCAGAATAGGCGTTGTGAGTTTTCCTTCATCCTGAGCAGACGTTATCAGGGTCAGGGTTTCGTAGGAGAGGCAATGACCAGCGTACTCAGGCACTTATTGGATGTTGGTCAGTTCATGCGTATTCAGGCGTTCATATCAACCGATAACAGTGCCTCCTACAAGGTGCTGGATCGATTGGGGATGACCCGGGAGGCAGTACTGAAGAATTATTGGTACATCAAGGGCCAGTTCAAAGACATATTTGTTTATAGTATCTTAAATAGCTCAGAGTGATCGTAGCGACCCATCAACCTAACTATTTTCCCTGGTTAGGATATTTTTATAAAATCTGGAAGTCGGATTTTTTTGTTTTTCTGGATGATGTTCAGTTCTCCAAAAAAGGAATGCACAATTTCCACTTCCTGCGGAAAGGGGATGAGTCGGTTAAACTGAACATCCCCGTCAAACATGCCTACACAGATCCCATCAACAAAGTGATCACTAATGACGCGGGTGGCTGGAAAGGAAGACACCTGGAACTGATCAGGGACTGTTATGCAGGCGCCCCGTTCTTTGCACAGATATTTGACGACATACAGGCACTTCTTGCCGAAACGTATCCTGATCTTTCTGCATTGAATATCGCCATTATCAAAAAGATATCCGCAAAGTTCGGGCTCGCTACGGAATTTGTCAGAAGCTCTTCTTTGGAGGTAAATGAGACCAATGAGCTCAGGATAATCGGGATATGCAAAAAGCTCAATGCAACCGTGTATTATTCAGGACGGGGGGCCAAAGCTTATCAGTCGGAGGAGAATTTCAATGCCAACGGACTGCAACTGGTGTATGACGATTACGTTCCTCCCGTGTATTCACAGATGGGTGATGGATTTATCCAGAATGTTTCCATCATCGACTTTTTGATGAATCATGGCTACGACTGGGAATTTATCACATCTAAATTCGGAAAGCAGATAGCATTATGAAGAACATTTTGATAGTCGCCCCCCATAATGATGACGAAGTTCTGGGTTGTGGTGGCATTATGGCCAAATACATCAGGAAGGGACTGAACGTTTTTGTAGTGGTGGTGACGAACGGCCACCTCGGCGCTCCCGAGTTGTTTTCAAAAGAAGGTACGGAGCGTGTAAGGGCCGAAGCCCTCGCTGCGCACAGCTTTCTGGGCGTGAAAGAAACAATCTTTCTCGATTTCCCTGCCGTCAACCTTGACGCACTGCCATCCTACCGGCTTTCGCTGGCTTTGTCGAAGGTGATCAGGGAAAAGGAAATTGACATCCTCTATATTCCCCATAGAGGTGACATACACAAAGACCATCGCGTGACCTACGAAGCAGCCCTGGTGGCCGCCCGGCCGATCAATAATTGTACGGTAAAGCGGATTTACGCTTATGAAACGCTTTCGGAAACCGAATGGGCGGCTCCCTTCGGCGACGAAGCCTTCATTCCAACCGTTTTCGAAGACATCACCGATTTCATAGATGCGAAGCTCGAAGCCTTCCGTTACTTCACAACGCAGGTAAAGAAGTTCCCCCACTCCCGATCGCCAGAAATTATCCGGGTATTGTCGAACTACCGTGGTGCAACCGTAGGGTTTGAGAATGCCGAAGCCTTTATGTTGGTCAGAAGTATTGAATCCTGATATGGCCCGTTCTCTTTTTATAGTAGGCGCCGGAAGCGTAGGTGTTCATGTGGCAATGAACCTGGAATTGTATAATCTGCAGTATGATCAGGTTTATTTTCTCGATGATGATGAGCGAAAGCACCAGGCGAAACCGGGCGGTGTGGAAGTAAAGGGGTCTGTAGCGCACCTTCATCAGGTAGATAACGCGGATGTGGTGATCGGGATCGCTTTCCCGGGAATCAAGAGGAAGATTCTCAGCGCGCTTGGCAGCCATCCGGGATTACATTTCCCGACATTGATTTCAGCCCGCAGCTGGTTGTCAAATGGCGTGGAGGTGGGAAAAGGGACCATTATTTATCCCGGCTGCTCCATCAACTACGGCACCCGTATCAGCGATTTTGTGGTAATGAATATGAACTGTGCCCTCGGACACGACATTACCGTGGGGGCCTTTAGCGCTCTTGCACCAGGGGTTAATCTGGCCGGCCATACCTTTCTGGATGAAGGGGTGGATATGGGAATTGGTGCGGCAACGCGCCAGCAGGTAAGGGTGGGTAAAGATGCGGTGATTGGCGGTCAATGTATGTTGGTGCGCGATGTGCCGCCAGGTGCGCGTGTGGCCGGAGTGCCGGGAAGATTATTGGCTAACCCCTAGAATTGATCTATGCGATTGAAGCTTCCCCGTCGCCGGTGGGTCAGATGGCTGCTGAGCCTGATCTTACTGTTTTTGCTTTTTGGCGGACGTTTTCTCGTTTGTTACGACGAACCGGTTCCGGCAGATATGATGCTGGTACTCATGGGAGATCGTAAAGAACGATCGTTGGTGGCCAGCCACATTTACCAGCAGGGCTTCGTCCGCAAATTGGCTTTTGTTGTTCCCTTTGCCGATAAAGTGCCGCGGCCCGGTCAGCTCAAAGAACAACAGGATTTGATTTTTACCACCTTTCGGTTTCGGGGCATAGACAGCGCCGACATTCAAGTATTGCCGGGACCAGCTTCCAGCACCCTTCTGGAGGCGATGTACTTCGCTGATTACTGTGCCCGTCGTCCGGAAATAAAGCGGGTGCTGGTCGTTTCTTCCAGCTTACATGCCCGGCGAGCCTCATTCATTTTCGGTGATGTTTTTCGCCGGAGGGGACTTCGGACCGAACTCGTTTTTCCCAGAAATACGATTACTCCCTATAATGAGTGGTGCTGGTGGAGTTCCGCTCACGGAATCCGCTGGACGCTTTCAGAATACAGCAAGTTTGTATATTACCTGTTCTGGACGCGTTGGGTAGGACCCGATAAACCACCGTTTTCGCTGTTTTGAGTAAAGCCCTCTTTTCTGACAGCGCCCGGATGCCTTTGTCTGCTGTCATCCTGTCCGAAATGGATCCTGTTCGATAGAATTATTTTCTTTTACAATATGAGTACTAACAAAATTTGGTTGTCGTCGCCGCACATGGGCGGAAATGAACAGAAATATGTTGAGGAAGCCTTTGCCACCAACTGGGTGGCCCCGCTGGGCCCTCATGTGGATGCGTTTGCGCAGCAACTGGCAGCGCAAACAGGAACCACGGCAGCGGCTGCCCTATCCTCCGGCACGGCTGCCCTTCACCTGGCCCTGATCATTGCGGGTGTGCAACCCGGCGACTACGTGATCTGCCAGAGCATGACCTTCTGCGCATCGGCCAACCCCATCCGCTACGTAGGTGCCGAGCCGGTATTTGTCGACTCCGAGCCCGAAACCTGGAATATGGATCCGGAGGCGCTGAAAGAGGCCATCGCCTTCTGCCTGAAGCAGGGCAAAAAGCCGGCAGCGATCATCCCGGTTCATCTGTACGGAATGCCTGCACGGATGAACGAGATCCTGGAGCTGGCCCGCCAATACGAAATCCCCGTCATCGAAGATGCCGCTGAAGCCCTGGGCTCAACCTATATGGGCAAGCCCTGCGGTGGCCTGGGCGATATGGGCATCCTGAGCTTCAACGGCAACAAGATCATTACCACCAGCGGTGGCGGCGCACTGGTTTCCAACCGGCCGGAAGATGCCGCCCGCGCCCGCTTCCTCTCCACCCAGGCACGTGAGGCGGCTCCGCACTACCAGCACGAAGTGATCGGTTACAACTACCGGATGAGCAATATCTGCGCAGGCATTGGCCGCGGACAGATGGAAGTGCTGGCCGAGCGTGTGGCTCAGCGCCGCGCCAACCATAACTTCTACCGCGAGGCCCTGGCCGACCTGCCTGGAATGCGCTTCCTGGTGGAGCCCGAGGGCTTCTTCTCGAACTTCTGGCTGACGACCGTGCTGGTGGATCCCTCGCTTTCGGGAGGCATCACCCGCGAGCAGATCCGCCTCGAACTGGAACGCTACAATATCGAAAGCCGCCCACTCTGGAAGCCTATGCACCTGCAGCCGGTATATGAGGGAACTCCTTATTTCGGCGGCGATGTGGCGGCCCGCCTGTTCGAAAACGGGCTTTGCCTGCCCAGCGGATCCAATCTCGATACGGCCGACCGTAGCCGGATTGCCGAGCTCATCCGTGGACTTTGGGTAAGCGAGACATCCAGGCTGAACCACGCGCATGTATGATCTGTTAAAGCTGCAGAACAGCTGACTGATCCGCCTTGCAGGCCCCGAAACAGTAAAATAAAATGTAACTTGCATGGCGTGTCGTGGAGCCCTCTTCGTGGGAGGGTATGTGTAAACCTGAACAAATGAATTACGTAAAACTGAAGATAGCCTCACAGAAACTTGTCTTTCTGGTCGATTTGTTTATTGCCCAGTTTGCCTTTCTGCTTTCCTGTCTGCTGTTTTTCCGCCTTTTGTCGATCCGCGAGGTGCCCCTGCTGCTGCTTGCATCGGCTGCCCTGGTACTGTTTATCAATACCTATATCGGTTGGAATGTGTTCCGCCTCCCCAAGCGGGTCATCCGGTTCAGCAATCACCTCGACTATTCCCGTCTTTTTCTGGCCGCCGGCTTTGCCCATGCGATCTCGCTGATCGTGTTCGTGGCCACGGGCCTCATCCACCGGCTGCCTTTTGAGCTCTGGGTGGTGACCTTTCTTTTTAATGTAACCGGGGTCATCTCGTTCCGCCTGGGCATCCGCTTTGTGATCTTCCTCTTCCAGGAGTTTCAGCGCACTTCGGTGCAGAAACGTCTCGTGGTGTTCGGTGCCGGCGACCTCGGCCTTTCGCTGAAACGGGCCCTCGACCTCGATATCCGCCATACCTACAAGCTGGTGGCCTTCCTCGACGACGATCGCACCAAAATCGGAAAATACATCGATGGCGTGCCGGTATGGCCCGCTTCCGAAGGGCTGTCGGACCGGATCATCGCCAATGGTATTTCGGAGGTCATCATTGCCGCCAACGATCTGCCGCCGCAGCGAAAGGCCTCCTTCCTCGAAGACCTGATGGTTTTTGACCTCAAGATCCAGCAGCTGCCGCCCCTCGATCGTTGGTATGCCTCCTCCTTTAGCCTGGACAAGCTCGAAGCCATCAATATCAACGACCTCCTCAACCGCGACCCGATCCTCCTGCACAACGATGAGGTGAAGCGCTTCTGCCGCGAGCATACGGTGCTGGTAACCGGAGCCGCCGGAAGCATCGGCAGCGAGATCGTGCGTAAGCTGGCCGAGAACGGCGCTTCCTCGATCGCCTGTGTCGACTCCGGAGAAACCGCCCTGCACGAGCTCAAGCTGGAGCTGAAGGCCAATTTCCCGCATGCCAACATCCGTTTCTTTGTGGCCGATATCCGCGACGCGGTGCGCATGGAGTGCATCTTCAGTGAGGTGCGTCCGGGCTACGTGTTCCATGCGGCGGCCTATAAGCATGTGCCCCTGATGGAAGAAAACCCACGCGAAGCCATCACCACCAATGTGGAAGGCACCCGCGTGCTGGCCGATATTGCCGTGAAGCAGGGCGTGCTTAAGTTCGTGATGATCTCTTCCGATAAAGCCGTCAATCCCACCAACGTCATGGGCGCCACCAAGCGCGTGGCCGAGGCCTATGTGCAGGCGCTCAATGCCGCACAGGAAGGCACCCGTTTCATCACCACCCGCTTCGGCAATGTGCTGGGCTCCAATGGCTCGGTAATCCCGCTGTTCAAGCAGCAGATCGCCAAGGGCGGTCCGCTGACGGTGACGCACCCCGACATGGTCCGCTATTTCATGACCATCCCCGAAGCCTGCCAGCTCGTACTGGAAGCGGCAGCCATGGGCTCCGGCGGTGAAGTATTCATCTTCGAAATGGGCAAGCCCGTCAAAATCGTGGACCTCGCCCGCACCATGATCCGCCTGGCCGGCCTCATCCCCGACAAAGACATCGAGATCGTATTCAGCGGCATGCGTCCGGGTGAGAAGCTCTACGAAGAGCTGTTTGCCGATGAGGATATGCTGCAGGAAACGCATCATCCGAAGATCATGATCGGCAAGGTGCAGCAGTTCGCTTACGACGAGATCAACACGTCGATCGACCGCCTTAGCCAGTGCAAGGATGCGGCGCCCGAAACAGTTCGATCCACCATCAAATCGATCATTCCCGAATATGTGTATAAGCCCGATCCGGAGCGGAAGCTCGCGGCGCTGGTAACAGCCTGATCACAATAGAACTACATCATCAAATGCCCGGAGGACGCTCCGGGCATTTTTATTTTCGCTCCTCAGCCCAGTTCGTCTTTCTTCCGCGATGCAAAGTACCGTTCCAGCGACTGATTGCCGAAGCGCTGGAACACTACCGGCGTCACGATGATGTCGAGCAGCGTTGAACTGATCAGTCCACCCAGGATCACCGTGGCCACCGGGTACAGGATTTCCTTGCCGGGTGCCGAAGCGTCGAGCGTGAGCGGGATCAGGGCCAGCGCCGCCACCAGCGCCGTCATCAGCACGGGCACCAGGCGTTCCTGCGCGCCGCGGATGATCAGGGCATCGCCAAAGTGCTCGCCTTCGTGCTCCACGAGGTGGATATAATGCGAGATCATCATGATGCCGTTGCGCGAGGCAATCCCGGTAAGCGTGATGAAACCTACCAGGGTTGCGATCGAGAAAACACCACCGGTCAGCAGCACGGCGATGACACTGCCAATGAGCGCCAGCGGGATGTTGAGCATGATCTGCGCAACGATCTGCCAGGATTTGAAGTGACTGTATAAAACGAGGAAGATGCCGGCGAAGGAGAACAGGCTGAGCAGCAGGATCAGCCGGGAGGCCGCCTGCTGGCTTTCGAACTGCCCGCCCCATGCCACGAAGTAGCCCTGAGGCAGCGTCACCTGCCGCTGCACGGCGGCACGCATATCGGCCACGGTGCTGCCCAGGTCGCGGCCCTGCACATTGGCCGACACCACGATCCGGCGCTGCGTGTTTTCGTGGTTGATGGCATTGATGCTGTTCTCGAGGCTCACCGAAGCGATCTGGCCAAGCGGCAGCAGCGCACCACTGGATGTAGCGATGGGCGTGCTTGCGATCTGGTCGATGTTGAGCCGCACGGAATCCTGCACCCGCACCACGAGGTCGAAAGATTGCTGTCCCTGGATCACCTGGCTCGCCACGCGGCCATTGTAGAAGGTCTCCAGTTCTCCGGCCACTTCGCCCACCTGCAGTCCATACTGCCGGATCCGCTCACGGTCGATCCGGATCATCAGCTGCGGCACCATCACCTGGTTTTCTACCTGTGCATCCACCACGCCTTCCACCTGCCCGATGGCCGAGCGGACGCCTTCGGCCGCACTCCGCAGGGCAATCAGGTCGTTGCCGAAGATCTTGATGGCCACCTGCGCCCGCACCCCCGACAGCAGGTGATCGAGACGGTGGGAGATGGGCTGGCCGATGTTGATGCTAACGCCTTTGAGTACGTCGAGGTTGTGCCGGATATCTTCGAGGATCGCGTCGCGGCTGCGCCCGCCTTCCTGGTTCGTGAGGGCAACGTCGATCTCCGAGTAGCTGGGCGGCTCGGCATGCTCGTCGAGTTCGGCGCGGCCCGTGCGCCGCGAGGTGAGGGCTACGCCTTCCACTTTCAGGATCTGCTTTTCGGCAATGGTGCCGATCTTGTTCGATTCTTCGAGGGAAGTGCCCGCCGGCGTCACCACCGTTACGGTGAAGCTGCCTTCATTGAAAGGCGGGAGAAACTCGGTGCCGAAAAAGGGGATCAGCGCGAAGGAAAGCAGGATCAGCAGCAGGGAAACGCCAATGACGGTTTTACTGCGTGCCAGGCTCCAGTGCAACAGGCGGAGGTCTTTTTTCTTCAGCCAGCGCACCAGCGGACTATCCTGCTCCACGGTCGCAGGATCGAGGGGCACGGCATCCACCGCCATCCGGCTGCTGAGTACGGGTGCGCCATCTTTTCCCTTCCGCTTCCAGAACCGTATATCTACATGTGCCAGCTGCTTCCGGCTGCGGAGCAGGTAGCTGCATAAAACCGGCGTCAGGGTCAGCGAAACAAAGAGCGAGGCAATGATGGAGGTGATATAGGCAATGCCCAGCGGGGCGAAGATGCGTCCTTCGATGCCCTGCAGGTAAAAGAGCGGCAGAAACACCAGCACCACGATGATGGTAGCATACACGATGGAGTTGCGCACCTCGCTGCTGGCTTCGTAGACGACTTTCAGCAGCGGACGTTGCTCCGCGTCCGGCAGGGCCCAGTTTTCCTTCAGGCGCCGGTACACGTTCTCCACATCTACAATGGCATCATCGACGAGCTCGCCGATGGCGATGGCCAGGCCGCCCAGCGTTAGGGTGTTGATGGAGATGCCGAACAGGCGGAAGACGATGGCCGTGATGATCAGCGAGAGCGGGATGGCCGTGAGGGTGATGATCGTTGTGCGGAAGTTGAGCAGGAACAGGAAGAGGATGATGATCACCAGGATGAAACCGTCGCGCAGGGCATGCTCCACGTTGGTGATGGAGTTGACGATGAAGTTGCGCTGCTGGAACACGTCGGTATGGATCTTCACGTCTTTCGGGAGCGTTGCCTGCATTTCCCTGACGGCCATCAGGATGTCGTCGGTGAGCGTGACGGTGCTGGCCGTGGGCTGCTTTTCGATACTCAGGATCACGGCCGGACGGCCATTGAAGGAGCCGTCGCCGCGTTTCAATCCGCCTCCGAGACGCACGACGGCTACCTGCCCGAGCGTGACCACGGCGCCGTTCTGCGCCTTGACCACGGTGGCGGCAATATCGCGGATATCGGTGGTGCGAGCAAGGTTCCGGATCAGCACTTCGGAGCCGGCATGGTTGATGAAGCCACCCGTAGTATTGCGGTTCGAAAGCTGCAGGGCCTTGTCGACGTCTTCGATGGTCACCCCGAACTGCCGCATACGCTGCGGCGACACGAGCACCTGGTACTGCATTCGCTCGCCGCCGATGGTGATTACCTGCGATACGCCCTTTACGCTCATCAGCCGGCGCCGCAGGGTGAAGTCGGCGATCGTGCGCAGCTCCATCGGGCTGGTGGTGTCGCCCGTAACGGCCAGCAGCATGATCTGTCCCATGATGGAGGAGATGGGTCCGAGCTGCGGCGTGATGCCTTCCGGTAGTTCTACGGTTTGGATCTTCTCCGACACCAGCTGACGCGCCCGGTAGATATCGGTGTTCCAGTCGAACTCCACGAACACCATCCCGAGCCCGGGTGAGGCAACCGAGCGTACGGCCTCCACGCCCGGTGCCCCATTGAGCGCCGTCTCCACCGGCAGGTTGGTCTGCGCCTCCACTTCTTCGGGGGCCATGCCGCCCGCCTCCAGGAAGATGGTGACACGCGGCCGGTTGAGGTTGGGCAGTACATCTACGGGAAGGCTGACCAGCGTAATCACGCCATACACCATGATGAGTGCACTCAGGGCCACCACGAAGAGCCGGTTACGGAGCGAGAATCGGATCAGTTTGTCGAGCATAGGCGACGGTTGAGTTGTCGGTGTTCGGGTGCCCGGCTGTTAGTGTTGATGCGCTTCGCCACCATGCACTGCAGGAGCCGCCTGTCCGTTGCCTTTTTCAACCACCCACGTAAAGTCGATCGTGTGGATCTTCCCCTCCGCATTGAACTGCACCCAGCCGCGGTAGGTGCCGGGCTTATCGATGGTGGTATGCAGGTCGAAGCGGCCGTTGTGAACCTCGGGATGTACGTGCAGGTATTCTTTTTCGTTGAGACTGATCAGCACGAAATGCGCTTTTGCGCCCAGGTAGTTGTCGAGCGATCCCGCATCGATCTCTTTCCCGTTTTTGCGCACGATACCCAGGATATGAAGCGGCGTGCCGGTGACCAGCTTACCCCCTTCTGGCTGTAGTTCGAAGCTGTAGGCGCCCGTTGTGCCCGATAGTTTGGGAGCGGAATAGGTTCGGGCAGCGGGTGCGCTTCCCGGCACCTCGATATCGATTTTGTCGACCGTTTTGCTACCGCCGGTTGGCTTATAGTCGGCAAAGGCCTTGTACTTTCCCGGTGCCGGAAAACGCTGCGTGACGGTGTAGGCACCGTTGGAAACGTATTCGGGATGTACATGGTCGAACCAGGAGAGGTCATCGCTCACCAGGATCAGGTGGAGTTTTTTGTCGTGCTCCACATCCAGTGCCACCTGCTCGCCTTCGGCCCCTTTCTTCTTCGGAGTCAGCATCAGGTTCACGTCTTTGCCGGCTGTAATGGTTGCCGGCGCCGTCGTAAACTGCATGTAGTAATTTCCGGTGGCCGGTGCTTCATCGCTGTGTTCCAGCTTCATTCCGCATTTCGGACAGGTGTCGCCTTCCTTCCCGGTTACTTCCGGGTGCATGGGACAACGATAGGTGTGTTGGTGCCCGTCGGCGCTGGCCGTTTTGGTTTCTTTTTTTTCTCCGGATGCGTTTTCCTGGTCGTTGCAGGCCGTAAGCAGGAGTCCGGCCGTTAGTAGTAGGAGTAATTGTTTCATGGTGCCTGATTTTTGTTGTTATTGTCCGAGATAGATCATTTTCATTTTATACACATTGGCCGTCACCACCCGCTCGCCGCTTTCGACGCCGCTGACGATGGCGGTATAGAGCGGGTTGCTTTCTCCTTTCCGAATGAAGGAAAGCGAGAACTGCTCGGCTTTGTCTTTGATGAACACGGCGGGCTTCCCGTTGATGTCGACAACCGAGGCTGCGGGCACCACGAGTTGCGTCATGCGTCCGCCGCCCAGCTGCTGCACCCGCACGTTCTCCCCGATCCGGAAGTGGCCGTCGGGCCGCAGGATTTCGAATACTACCTGCTGTGCCTGGTTTTCGGTATTCACAGCCTGGGCAGATGTTACCAGGCGGAGCGCATGGGCGCTGGTGTCGTTGCCGGTGAATACCTGAAAGCGGCTGCTCTTCAGCGCATCCTGCAGGTCTTGGGAGAAGAGTTGTGTTTCTACGTAAAGCCGGTCGAGATTGGTGATCTCGAACAGCGTTTCCCCCGAGTTCACCACGGCGCCAATCGCGTAGTTGAACATGCCAACGACACCGCTGATCGGCGCGGTCAGCGGCATCATCCGGGTGTTGCCCATGCCGCTGCCGATGTTGGCATTGAAGAGGCGGAGGTTCTGTTGCGCCGCCTCATAGCGCGCCCTTGCTTCTGTCAGATCTTTCTTTGCCGCGATATCGGCGATGCTTTGCAGGCGCTCATACTGTGCTTTTGCCGCCTTCACTTCCGCGTTGAGCGTGTTGCGCTGGGCGATGATATCGAGCTGCGTGCCGGCCTCCACCTGCTGTTCAACGGTGGCCAGCAACTGTCCTTTGTTTACGCGCTGTCCGGGCTGCACGCGCAGCGCTACGATCTTGCCGGTCTGTGGCGTTTGTATGACAGCCCTTCCCTGCGGCGCCGCGCGCACGGTGCCCAGTAGTTCTTTCGACTGGTAAAAGTTGCCGGGTTCCGTTTTCTGTGTGAGCAGGTCGAACAGGAACTGCGTTTCTTTTTCCACCCGGAAGGTGGTTGATGACCCGCTTGTTTTTGCGGCACCGCCGGCGCCATGATCTTCGCCGCCATGGGCGTAGCCGGGGTTCATACCAGCTACGGGTACCAGGAGCGCAAGGGTGAGCATAACTACCACTGATTTTCGTGCACGGCGGCGCATGAGCAGGTACATCAGGGCCAGTCCGGCCAGCGCGCCCGCGATGCCGAAGAGCCAGGGATGATCGTACCAGTGCGTGTGGGAATCTGTGCCGGGCGCCGTCAGGGTCTTACCGGCTTCAATGCGCGCTACCTGGAGCAGGTCGGGACCCAGCGCGCTGTTGACCTGTACCTGGATATCGTAGATCTGGTTGGCCGGGAAGACGCCGCTCACCCGGTAGGTGCCGGTGTCGGTGCGCACCGCGCTAAAGTTGGTCGCCGGCTGGCCCGCCAGTGTCAGCGCAATCGACGAGGCATCGAGGGCTCGGTTGGTGCGGGCATCCGAAAGAAAGAGTAGCAGCGTTGCCGGCTGTCCGCCTTTCAGCTCCCCGTATTTGATCAATACCTCGTACTTGTCGGAGAGTGCCTCGCTGCTGAAATAGGTTCCGGCGGCAGGTACCGCTTTCTTTTCCGCGCCATGACTTTCACCCTCATGGGCGAAGGCCGGGGCCGTTATCAGCAGTATCAGCAGGGTCAGAATTTCTTTCATAAAGTTCCGTTTAGGTACTTTAATTCGATGAGTGCTTCGCCATAGGCCCGGTGTGCATCCATGCGCCCGTTCATCAGGTCGAAGGCGTTGATGAGGTTGCGCAGCGACTCGATATAGTTGAGCTCGCCGCCCTGGAAAAGACGCCTCGAAACCGCTATGATGGCCTCCGCCTGGGACAGGGCGGTCTGGTTAAAGTAGCCCAGGCTACGCCGCTCGCGCTGCAGATTGGTGATGGACTGCCGGTAGCGGGTGTTCAGGCGCTGTTGTTCCAGTTCCCTTTGTGCCCGTGCCACTTCAATGCCGGTTTTTCCGGCTTCGATGCGGCTTCGGTTTTGCCGCCCCCACAGGGGCAGGGAAACGCCGGCCTGAAAACCCAGGAAGCGCTCATACACCTGCGTGGTCGGGAAGAGTGGTCCGGCATAGAATTGCGGTCCCAGCTCCGACTGCTGCAGGCGCAGTTCGCGTTGTGCGATTGATACCTGTTGCTGCAGGATCTGCTGCTGCACGTTGCTGGCCGTGTCGATCCATCCTTCCCGTATTTCTTCGGCAGGCGCCGTCAGCGGCAGCAGGCGCACCGTATCGGTTATGCCCGTATAAAAACGGAAGAGCTGCAGTTCTGCTTCCAGGTCTGCCTGTGCCCGCTGCCAGTCGTTACGAATGCGGTCGGCCTGTGCCGTCGCCGTAAGCTCTTCCAGCTTATTGATCTGCCCGGCTGCGAAAAAGCGTTGCGCCGATATCTTGATAGCCTGGAAAACACTGTCCTGAAAGGCCAGCTGGCGGATGCGTTCGGTCAGGTACTGTACCTGCAGGTAGCTTAGCCGCACTTCGCGTTTCAGATCATACTGGGTGCCCAGCAACTGCAATTCGGTTAAACGGATGCGTTCGGATTGCAGGCGGCGCCGGTTACGGTACACGCCCGGCAGGTTGAAGCTTTGCTGTATCCCTACGATCAAAGGCTCATAAGGCGTGATCTCGGCAATCACCTGCGGACTGGGCACTTCTGCTGCCCCGCGCAGCAATTGCCGCTGCTGCTTCAGGTTCAGCTCAGCGGGACGAAGGTTGCGTTGCAGCCCCAATGCGCGCGCTACTGCCTCTTCAGGGTTCATCTCCTGTTGCGCACCTGCAATGATGGCAAGGAACAGTAAGGAACAGATGAAGTAGAAGGAACGGTGCATGGGATTCGTAGTTACGGATGTGTCAAAAAAGCATACCAGTTCACCACTTTATCGGATCGGCTCGGCTTTGAATCCTGCCTTTTCCACCAGGGCCTGCACCTCGGCGGCCTGCAGACGGTCGGTTTCCACGGTGAGGATCTTCGCCGGATCAGCGGTGTCTACGTTCCAGTCACTGATGTTCTTTTCCTTATTCAGGTGGGGCGTTACGGCAGCCACGCAGCCACTACAATTGATATTTGTTTTGAATTGATGTTGCATGAATTTTTGTTTGTACAAAGCTCTTTCTTCAGTAAGCCTTGCGGGTTATGCAATTCTGTTTTTGATGTGCATTTAATTGTCAGAGGCGGGCCCATTTGAGGCGCAGGCTGTTGGCCACCACGCTCACGCTGCTGAGGGCCATCGCGGCTCCCGCAATCATCGGGTTCAGGAGAAAGCCGGTGACCGGGTACAGCAATCCCGCAGCAAGTGGGATGCCGGTCAGGTTGTAAATAAAGGCCCAGAAGAGGTTTTGCCGGATGGTGCGCACGGTGAGACGCGATAGCCGCAGGGCCGTAGGAATACGGTCGAGGTCGGAGCTGATGAGGGTCATCTTCGCCACATCCATGGCGATATCGCTGCCCTGGCCCATGGCGATGCTCACATCGGCCTGCGCCAGTGCCTGGCTGTCGTTGATGCCATCTCCTACCATCGCTACCTTTTTCCCTTGTTGCTGCAGTTCCTGAACAAAAGCGGCTTTGTCCCGGGGCATAGCGGCTGCCCTGAAATGTTCGATGCCCACCTGGCGTGCCACGGCCGCTGCGGTTTGCTCATTGTCGCCGGTATAGAGATAGACTTCGATACCGAGGCGTTTCAGGCGCTCCACTGCTCTGGCTGAGCTCGGCTTCAGCGTGTCGGCAAGGGCGATGGCTGCCATCAGTTGCTGCCCGCCGGCAAAGTACACGACCGTGCGGGCGGCGCCCCGCTGCTGCCGGCTCCAGGCGGCTGCACTTTCCGGAATGGTAATCCCACTATCAGCCAGCAGCTTTGTCGTGCCTGCATACCAGCCCTGATTCTGATACACTCCCTGAATGCCGCCGCCGGTGATGGAACACAACTGATCCAGCTCTACCGGTTGTGCCCCTGTCTGCAGGTTGCGAACGATGGCTTCCGCCAGCGGGTGCTCCGATGCATGCTCCAGCGCGAGCAGGATGTTGCGGTGTAGCGGGGTGTCGTGCAGCCACAGCATATCCATCACCTCGGGCCGGCCCGTGGTCAGGGTGCCGGTCTTGTCAAGTACGATGGCGTCGATGGTATGTGCCTGCTCCAGCGCTTCAGCGTCTCTGATCAGGATGCCCTGGCCGGCGCCACGGCCAACGCCCACCATGATGGCGGTGGGGGTGGCCAGGCCCAGCGCACAGGGGCAGGCGATCACCAGCACCGTCACCAGGGCCAGCAAACCCTGTGTCAGCCCGTTTTCTCCGCCCAGCAGCCACCAGGTAGAGAAGGCCACAAGGGAAATCCCGATTACTACGGGCACGAAGACACCCGCGATCCGGTCGACCAGCTTCTGTACCGGTGCTTTCGAGCCCTGCGCCTCCTGCACGTTCCGGATGATCTGCGCCAGCAGGGTGGTGCTGCCTACTTTGTCGGCACGAAACCGGAAGCTGCCCTTCTGGTTGATGGTGCCGGCAAACACCAGGGCGCCTTCCTTCTTTTCGACCGGCAGCGGCTCGCCGGAGATCATGCTTTCATCCACAAAAGATGCACCTGAGGATACGGTGCCGTCAACCGGGATCTTTTCGCCCGGCCGCACCAGCAGTGTGTCGCCCACCACTACCTGCGCGATCGGCCGTTCGGTCGTGCGGCCCTCCGCGTCCACCAGCATCACGGTTTGGGGTTGCAGTCCCATCAGCTTTTTGATGGCCGAGGAAGTGGCGGCTTTCGCTCTTTCTTCGAGCAGCCTGCCGAGCAGGATGAAAGCGACGACGACCGCCGCTGCTTCGAAATACACATGCGCATGCAGACCACGCCGGTGCCAGAAGTTCGGATTCAGCGTGTTGAAGACGCTGAACACATAAGCGATGCCGGTGCTGAGCGCCACCAGGGTATCCATGTTTGCCGAGCCATGGGTTACCTGCTTCCACGCGTTGATGAAAAATTGCCGGCCGAAGTAAAGGACCACCGGCGTGGCCAGTGCCCACATGATATAGTTGGCGTAGGGCATGTCCATGAAAAACATACCGATGACCACCAGCGGCGCCGAAAGCGCCACCGACCAGGCCGCACGCCGCCGCAGGGCGCGCAGTTTTTCCCGGTGCAACTCGTCGAGGGCATCCGACGCTTCCGCGGCGTCTTCGATCAGCAGGTCGTAGCCGACCGACTGCATGCTGGTCTTCAGTGCTTCAGGACCGACGATTGTCGGTATATATTCTACTTTCAGGGAGGAGCTGGCAAAGTTCACCGATGCATCTACAACGCCGGTCTGGGAGCGGATGATGGATTCTGCACTCCCGGCGCAGGAAGCACAGCTCATCCCGGCAACGGGGAAGGTATGGGTAAGAGTTTCGACATTATAGCCGAGCCTGCGGATGGTTGCAACGGCTTTGGCAACTGCTTCGTGGTCTTCGGCCCGGATCACCGCTTTATGATTGTTGAGCTCGACATGATGCTCCCGGATGCCCGGTACCGTGCCGAGCCCTTTGTCGACGATGAGCGCACAGTGCTCGCTGTTGACGCCTGATAGCGGAAGCGCTATCGGATCTTTGATTGTTGTTGTCATGTTCGAAATATTCGAACAACAAAGTTGGATCCGGCTGCGCCGCAGACCGTTACATCCTGACGTTTGGTTTGTATACTTAAATGCGGCTTACACGAGGTCGTCGAGCGATTTGCGCATTGGAGTGCCTCTTGTTTTGAACTGGCTGGGCGTCATGCCGGTCACCTTTTTGAACTGGCTCGACAGATGCTGCGTGCTGCTGTAGCCCAGCTTCCAGGCCATTTCGCTGAGCGTGTACTCTCCGTAGATCAGCCATTCCTTTACCTTTTCGATTTTCTGCAGGATGAAGAATTGCTCCAGGGTGATACCCTCTACTTCGGAGAAAAGACGGCTGAGGTTTGAATAATCTTTGTGCAGGGCTCCCGAGAGAAAGCGCGACAGGCTGAAATGTTCTTCGATCTCCCCCACCTGTACTTTCTGCAGGAGCAGGGTCTTCATACGCTCGATCTGCTGCTTTTTCTGGTCGTCGAGCAGCTCGAAGCCAAGGTGCAGAAGGGCATTTGCCAGTGCCTCAAGCGCTTCAGGCCCGGGGGCGCCTTCGATCTCAGCCTCGCCCAGCCGCACCGAACGGGCAACGAGACCCTGCTCGCCCAGCAGGCGCTCCACGCTCATGATGCAGCGGGGACAAACCATATTTTTTATCAGCAGTTTCATGGGGCGAGGGTTCGTGCCGCAAGGTAAATCCTTTGCAGGCGATTGCCTGATTTCGGGCAGCAGCCTGTTCAAAGCAAGCCCGCCAGTTGCCGCAGGGCACCACGCAGGCGCACTTCATCGCGCTCCACCGATAGGGCAATGCGGATATGGCTGCCTTTGCCGGCAGGAATACACTCATGTTCTCCCGTAACGAGCAGCCCCTCCTCCCGAGCTGCCTCCAGCAGGTTTACGGAGTCTTTTCCTTCCGGTAGCGGGATCCAGCCATGAAATGAAGTGGGAACAGTATTTATACGGAGTGCCTCCAGCTCGGGTTGTAGGCGCTGCTGCAGGCTGCGGGCCTGTTCCTGCTTGCTGCGCGACAGTTCGTCGATTGCGCCGCTTTCCAGCAGGTGTTGTCCGAATGCCCGGGCAAACAACGAGGCGCCGCTGCCCGTGGTGGTGAGCGCCGTATCGATATCGGTGATGCGGTCTTTCGGGTGCAGCAGGTAGCAAAGCCGGGCGGCCTGGCTGAAGGGCTTCGACAGGCTGTAGATATGGATGGTCTGTTCGGGCAGCAGTTCGATAAAAGCGGGCGGCGGTGCCGGGTGCAGAAAGCGGTAGGCATCGTCTTCGATCAGCAGGAGTCCGTAACGGCGGGCCAATCCACAGAGGGCTTTGCGCCGCTCCGGCCCCATCGTGCGCGTGGTGGGGTTATGGATGGTGGGTTGCAGGTAGAGCACCCGCAGTCCGCTGCGGGCCGCTTCTTCCACCGCATCGGGGAGCAGGCCCTCCTGATCGCAGGCCAGCGGCTCCACGCGGAGGCCCAGCGCCCCGGCGGCATAAAGCATTCCCTGGTAGGTGCTCTCCTCCATCCCGATCGTCTCCACCTCCTTTGCCAGTGACCAGAGGCAATTGTAGATGGCACTATTGCCACTGCTGCAGGTCACGACGCGCGTAGTGCCCTCCATCAGGTGACCGGTAATCCGAAGGGCCTTGCCCAGCACTTCGGATTCTCCGGCTGTGGCGGCATGCGCCGGCGACACATCCAGCCATTCGGGGCGCAGCCGCTCTGCCGCAAAGCTCTGCAGCAGCGTAAATTCCTGTCCGGTAAGCGGGTAGTTGAAACGTAGATTGATCATGGCCGGGTCTTTTCTTCCGGGTTTAAATGTAGCATTTCCCAAACTGCCGCGTTTTTCTGTTGACGGCAGCAGAAAAGCTACTTTATTTTTCCACATAGCCGGCAGGTGGTGGCAGAATGAAACATCTTTGATGAAGAAACCATGCAAATGCCGGCTACTGGCGGCCCAGGGCCCTCAACATGGCCTTTTGGATGGTTTCAAAGTAACCAACGCCATGCTTTCCCAACCGACCGATCCGCTGCCCCTGTCTTGCGAGGACCCGCACTTGCAGTTCGCCTCCTTTTTTGGCGAGGCGGCCCTGCGGCCCTATGCCTACCTCGTATCGAGCCTGCTGGCCGAAGGGCATATCTGCGTGGATCTCTCCCGCACGGGACAATTGATGGCAAAGCTGCCCGAGCCGCTGCGTGCGGCCTTCGTACCGGGAAATACCGTGCTGCAGCAATCGGCCTTCGTCAGCACCCGGCCCGAACAGCCGCAGCCCTTCATATGGCACAATGGCCGGCTCTACCTCCAGCGCTATTTTCACTACGAAACGCAGATCCTGGAGCGGATCGGGCTTTTTACGGAGCAGGAGCGGACGGAGCAGGACGCGCGCAGGCAGTTGCTGCTGGCGCTGAAAGATTATGTGCAGGAGCTGTTTCCCGAAGATCCTAAGGTGCCGGGACCCGACTGGCAACTGCTGGCCGCCCTGCAGTCTTTTTGCCTGCAGTTTGTGCTGGTCACCGGCGGACCAGGCACCGGCAAAACAACCACCGTCGCCCGTATCCTGGCCCTGTTGTACCGGCAGAACCCCGGGCTGCGCATCGCTTTGGCCGCACCCACCGGCAAGGCGGCCGCCCGCATGGCCGAATCGCTCAAGAACTCGGGCAAGACGCTCGGTTCCGTGAGCGACCTCTTTGCCCGCCTCGCACCCTCCACCCTGCACCGCCTGCTGCAGGGGATGCCCGACTCGCCGCAGTTCCGCTACAACGAAGCCAATCCGCTGCCCTACGATGTGGTGATCGTCGACGAAGCCTCGATGATCGACGTGGCGCTGATGGCCAAGCTGATGAACGCAATTGGGCCCACTACGCGGCTGCTGCTGCTGGGCGACAAAGACCAGCTGGCCTCCGTAGAGGCCGGCAGCATCCTCGGCGACGTTTGCGTAGCCGCAGGCGTCATCAACCGTTTCGACAACGACACGCAGTCTTTTCTCAATACGTTCATCGGAAATCCTGATCGGCAACTGGGCGCCGACAGCCTCGCACCTGGCACGGAGCACCCGCTCGCCGGGCGCATCGTGCGCCTCACCTACAGCCGGCGCTTCCGCGACACACAGGGCATCGGTCGTTTCAGTAAAGCCGTATTGCAGGGCGAAATGCAGGAGGCGGCCACCTTCGCTACAGCCTCCGGCGACAACAGCGTAATCATCACCGATGGCTACGACGATGCAGCCTTCGAAGCTTTTGCCGAAGGGTATAAAGCCTACATCGGGGAGCCCGACCCCCGCAAGGCACTGGAGCTACTGAACAAACAGCGCCTGCTCTGCGCCGTGCGCGAAGGGTCGCAGGGACTCTACCAGCTGAACCGCCGCATCGAGCGCTACCTCGAAGAGCGGAAGCTCATTCGCTTTACGGGTGAGTTTTACGAACACCGCCCCCTAATTGTGACCCGCAACTACTACAACCTCGGACTGTTTAACGGCGACGTGGGCATCGTGCGGAAAGACGATCGCGGGCAGCTGCGGGTGTTCTTCGAAGACAGCAAAGGGGAGCTGCGTAGCGTGCTCCCCGGCTACCTGGCCCAGGTGGAGACCGTGTTCGCCATGACCATCCACAAAAGCCAGGGCTCCGAGTTCGACCGCGTACTGGTGTTGCTTCCCGAGAATGCGTCGCCGCTGCTCACCCGGGAGCTGCTCTACACCGGCGTCACGCGTGCCCGCCACCAGGTGGCCATCCAGGCGCCGCTAGCCGTGCTGCAGCATTGCATCGAAAGAACCGTGGAGCGGGGCTCAGGCATCGCCGGCCGACTCGCCACCTGGAAGTATGTACGCCCGGAACACCAAAACCAGTAAGCAACATGCAGATCAACCTATTTGCTTCGCATGCCCTCGAACAGCTCGCCTCGGCCTTCTGCCGGCGGCTGCAGGAGCAACGGCTGCCGGTGTTTCAGCCTTACTATATCGTAACACAAACCGAAGGAATCAACGACTGGTTACGGCAACGCATAGCCGAAGAGCAGCGTATTGCCGCCCATATCCGCTTCGTTCGGTCCAACGACATTGTACACCGCATCTACCAACTGCTGGGCGGTGAGCACCTCGAGAGCCTTTCCTCCGAAGACCTCAGTTGGCTGCTGTATGAAATCCTCGGACGTTCAGAATTCCGGGAGCGGTTCGGTGCGATCGCTGCCTACTTCACCGAAGACCCCGAGCAGGAGCCCCTGCGCCGCTATGCGCTTGCCGCCAAAGTGGCCGACCTGTTCGACCAGTACCAGGTATACCGCGAAGATGTGCTGCAGCAATGGAAAGCGGTGCCCACGGTGCCGGAGGGCGCCTGGCAGCAGTATCTCTGGCGTTGTGTGTGCGCGCGCGTGCAGGACAGGGCCGACAAGACCCGCCAGGGCGAATACATCATCAAAGCCATTCAGGACCCCGAGAAGCGGCGGCGCCTGCAGCAGCAGATGCCCCATGTGGCCATCTTCGGCCTGTCGGTGCTCACGAAATACCACCTGCGCATCTTTGCGGCCGTAGCTCCCTATATCTCTTTTTCTTTTTACCTGCTCAACGCGGCTCCCGCACAATACTGGATGGATGCACTCACCGACAAGCAGGTAGCACGGCTCGTGGAGCGCGGCGTGTGGAGTGAAGGCACCGTCACCGCCGGCAATCCCCTGCTTACCGGCTGGGGCAAGCTCACGGCAGAAACCTTCCGCCTCCTTTTCGAAGAGGATGTTTTTCTCAATAACTACGAACTGATCGCATCGGAGCCGCCGGCACCCGGCAACCTGCTCGGAAAGCTCCAGGCCGATGTTTTCCATAACCATCCCGCTGAAGAGCGGCACCGTATTACTACGGATGACCTGCGCGATGGATCCATCGAGATCCACTCCTGCTACACCCGTGCCCGCGAGGTGGAGGTGCTCTACAACTATCTCGTGCACCAGGTAGAGGGCACCAACCGGGCCATCGATGCCGGTGCGCCCGGCCGGCGCCTGACGCCACGCGACATCCTGGTGCTGGTGACCGATATCGACGCCTACGCACCCTACATCAAGGCCGTGTTCGGCAATGCGCCTTACCCGTTTCCCTTCAGCATCGCCGGCGAACACTTCCAGGCGCAGGATAGTCTCGTGGCGGCCCTGCATCTTTTGCTGCACCTGCACGAAGAACAGTTCGATGCCGAGCGGGTGGTGCAGCTGCTCGACTCCTCCTGGATCCGCAACCGTTTCCGTATTGCCGACACGAACCTGGTGCGCCGTGCGGTGGATGCCGCCAACATCCGCTTTGGTATCGAAGGCGATACGGCCGATGACACGGTATACGTCAGCTGGAAGTACGGCATCCGTCGCCTTATCTACGGTATTTGTATGACTGGGGGCGATCTGTACGATGACGGCACCTACGAATGCTACCCGTTGGAGCTGGTGGAAGGCAATGCCGCCCATGACCTGGTGCGCTTCTGTTATTTCGCTGAACGCGTGATGGAGCTGGTGCAGCTGCGCCAGGCACCCCGCCGACTTGATGGATGGGCGCGCTACGTGCGTCGCCTGCTCGAACTGCTCCAGGATCCATCGGCGCCGCTGTCGGAAGAATACCTGCTGGTGGAGAAGCAGCTCGGTCGGCTCAACCTGATGAACGACTGGCATGAGGGCCCGGTGCCCTTCGAGGTGTTTCGCAGCAGCTTCCTCGACACGCTCGGCGAAGAAGCCACGGCCAGGGGCTTCGGCATGCGGGGCGTCACCTTCAGTTCGATGATCCCCATGCGTAGCATCCCTGCCCGCATTATTGCGGTGCTCGGCCTCAGTTTCGACAAGTTCCCGCGCAGGGAGCCGGTGCTCAGCTTCAACATCATGCAAGACCAGGTGCGGGTGGGCGACCGGAACCGGAAAGACAACGACAAACATCTCTTCCTCGAAACCCTGATCGCCGCGCGCGAAAAGTTGTTCATCAGCTACACGGGGCAGAGCGTGAAAGACAATACACCCCTGCCGCCATCGGCCCTGGTCGACGAGCTGCTCGATTATGTCGACACCGGTTATAACGGTGAGGCGCAAGTGAGAAATGAACTGGTGCGGGTGCATCCGCTGCATAGCTTCAGCCGCGTTTACCAGGCGCAGCAACAGAGCGAAGCGCCCCTGCGTTTTTACAGCTATACGCTCCATGCAGGCGGTGGAACGGCGGCTTATATCGACCCCGACCCGCAGCGCGAACCGATCGACCTGGAGGTGGTGGAGCTCAAAGACCTGGTCCGGTTCTTCCGCAATCCCATCGCTCACTACTACCAGCGCGTGCTGCAAATCCGCTACGACGAAGAAAGCGAGCTACTCGACCGCACCGAGGTGTTCGAGCTCGACAAGGTGCAGGAGTGGAGCATCAAAAAAGACCTGTTGCTGACACCCGACTGGGAGCTGACCCGGCTGCGCGACCGCATGCTGCGTACGGGTAAGTTGCCCCTGAAGAATATGGCGCCGGTTGTTTTCAACGAACTGAAAACCGCCGCCGATCCCGTGCGGAATACCTACCAGGAGCTTACGGGTCATGCAAAGCCGCAGACACGAAGGGTGGAGATCCGCCTTGATAACGGCATCCTCCGGGGCGCCATCGACCAGCTGTATGGCGATATGTTGCTTTGCTATTCGCTGTCGCGCAGGGAGCAGAAGTATCTGCAGGATGCCTGGATCCTGTTCCTTGCGGCCAGTTTGGGCGGCGTGGCCACCGAAGCCGTATTCATTTCACGGGTGCATGAAGGAAAGCCCTTCCGCATGGTGTTGCCCGGCGAAACGGAGATCAGGGCCACGCTCTCGCTCTTGCTCGACCTCTATCGGAAAGGGCACCAGCAACCGATGCCTTATTCGCCTGATTTCGGCATCCTGCCTTCGGAGCTCGATACGCTCGATGCGGGCCGTCTTGCTGCCGATATCGCAAAGCAGATCGATGGATATAACGCTACGATCTCCGATCCCTACGTCTGTGCCGAATTCCGTAATGGACTTTTTGCCGAGGAAGGATGTACGGAGATGATCCGGTATTGCGCACAATTGACGCAATCCCTGCCGGAAGTGTTCCCCGGCTATTTCGAAACCCGTAAAACTCCGGTGGATGCCGCATAACTATGAGTCTTTCGACGCCATGGGCGTTGGGTTGTCGGGCACCAACCTCATCGAGGCCAGCGCCGGCACCGGTAAAACCTACTCCATCGCCATCCTGGTCGTGCGCCTGGTAGTGGAAGAGCGCGTGCCCATCGAGCAATTGCTGATGGTGACCTTCACCAAGGCCGCCGTTGCCGAGCTCGAAGAGCGCATCCGCCGCTTCGTGCGCTCGGCTTACCACAAGGTGGAGCAGGAGTCATCCGGAAATGACGATATCGACCGCATCGTGTCGGCAGCCATCAGCCGGGACGGTCGTGATGCCGTCCGCCACCGCCTGAACAAGGCCGTGCTCTTCCTCGACGAAACATCCGTACTCACCATTCATGGCTTCTGTCAGCGTGTGCTCTCGGAGTTTGCCTTCGAGACCGGGCAGGTCTTTGGGAGCGAACCCCTGCAGGATATGGCGCAGGTGCTGGCTGATGCCGTCAACGCGTTCTGGCGGCGGGAGATCACCACGCTGCCGCGCGAAGTGCTGGCGCTGATCCGAAGCCGCATCAGCCGCGAGGCCCTGCAGGAGACGGTGAAGGCTCATCTCGAAGGCAAGCAGATCTTCTCGCTTCGCGCTGTAGACCTGAACCAGGTGCCCGACCATGAGGCCTGGATGGTACAGGCGAAGCAACTCGAAGAAGCTGTCACCGCAGCGGAAGCGGCCTGTCTCGACCACCTGAAGCAGCACTGGGAGCAATACCTTGCCAGGTGCGCCGCCAACAGTACGGCGAAGCGCTACTTCCTTGATTCAATGACCAGTCCGGAAGAAGTGGTGGCGCTGGTGCGGGGCAAGCGCGACAAGAAATACATAAAGGCCGTTTTCGAAGACCTGCTGCCGCTCTACGAAGCGGGCGACAAAGCCTGTGAGGAAGCTGCGGCGCATACGTCCACCCTGCTCCGCCTCCTGCAGGCCCGTGCCGTAGAGCAGGTGAGCCAGGCCGTGGAGCGCTACAAGAAGCGCAACAACCTGCTGGCTTTCGACGATATGATCGGGCAGCTGCACCGCGCCCTTACCGAAGGCAGTCGCCGCCGCGAACTGGTGCAGGCGTTGCGCCGGAAGTACCGCGCCGTGTTCATCGACGAATTCCAGGATACCGACCGTCAGCAATACGAGATCTTCAATGCAGCCTTTGGCGGCGACACCCTGCTGTTTTACATCGGCGATCCCAAGCAGTCGATTTACGGCTGGCGCAAGGCCGACATCTTTACCTATTTCCGTGCCCGCACCGATGTGCAGCATCGCTACACGATGAACCGGAACTTTCGCTCGAACCGGAGGCTGATCGATGCGATGAACGCCTTCTTTCTGCCCATTGCCGGCTTCGACACCTTCGGTTTTGCCGGCAGTGCCGAGTCGATCGAATATGTGCCTGTGGAAGCGCCGGCCGAAGGTGACAAGCCTTACCTCTATTGCGATGGAACACCGGTGGTGCCGCTATGCTTTTCGGAGCTCCCCAACAAGCCGGAAGTACGGAGCAGTGTGTGCGCTCAGGTGGACGAGCTGTTGTACAGCGGCCGCTATACCATCGTGGAGGGGCAGCAGGCGCGGGCCCTGCGCAACTCCGATATCGGCATCCTGGTGCGCAGCAATAAGGACGGCATTGCCCTTAAGGAACTGCTGGGGCGCCGCGGCATCATGGCGGTGACGATCAGTGAAGACAAGGTGCTGCAGTCGGACGAAGCCCGGGAGCTGCGCTACCTGCTGGCGGCCATGGAGCGGCCGGGTCCTTCGGAGATCAACCGCGCCCTGCTGTGTAGTCTTACCGGCATTAGCCGCATCCTCTTATTGCAGTTGAACGAAGAGAAGGTGGGCGCCCTGTTTCGCGAATACAACCGCCTGTGGCAGGAAGACGGTGTGTATACCGCCCTCATGCGCTTCATGGCCGATTTCGGGGTGCGTGAGTACCTGCTCCGGGCGGAGAACGGCGAGCGCATCCTGACCAACTTCGTGCAGGCCGTGGAGCTGGCGCACAAATACCAGTCTTCGCGGCAGTGCAGCCTGGCCGAGTTGTTGGGCTGGCTGCAGCGCGTTGCCGATGGCATGGAAGTAGAAGGTGATGAATACGAGCAGCGCGTGGAGAGCGATGAGGATGCCGTCAAGATCTTGACCATACACAAAAGCAAGGGCCTGCAATATCCCATCGTAATTGCGCCGACGCTCGACTTCACCGACGACAATGCCCTTACGCAAACCTGCACCTTCCGTGATCCGACGACGGCGGCTTACATCTTTGCTGCCAGGAAGGAGCTCAGCGAAGAGCAGAAAGGCTGGCTACGGGAGCAGACCGAGCAGGAAAATCGCCGCCTGCTCTATGTGGCTATTACCCGCGCCGCGCTGGCCTGCTTTATCTACCGCAACACTTATTACCGCCAGTCGACCCTGGCTACCTTTTTCCAGGCCCTGGCAACGGCCGATCCTTCGCTCATTGCAAAAGTGCCGGCGCCGGTGTTGCCGGAGCAGAAGCCGCGGGCACAGGAGCAGGTGGCAGAGCTGTTTGTTCCCCTGCAGGCTCCGCATTTTGGCTTGCAGGAAGTGAACTGGCGGCGCATGAGCTATTCGGCGCTGTCGGCTGCTGCCCATGCCCTGCCAAAGCCACCGGCCAGGGTCGACGAAGCTTCATCCTACGATCATTTCGTGTACCGGGAGCTGCCGCGGGGAGCGCACACCGGCAACCTGCTGCACTTTTTGTTTGAGCATATCCGCTTCGACGACGAAAGCGGATGGGACCGTATCATTACGGAAGCCGTCCGCCGTTACTTTCCGCAGCGCAAGGAGGATTTTGCGCCCCTTCTGAAGCAGTTGTTACAGGAGGTGCTGCAGGCGCAGATCGGCGTCAACGGCACCTGCTTCAGCATGCAACAGGTGGGCTGGCAACAGCGGATCCATGAGCTGGAGTTCGACTTCCCGGTGGGCGAGTTCTGGCCCGGCGCCCTTGACCGCCTGGCAACGGCCGGCATGGAGATTCATACCAAAGACCTCCCCCGCATCCAGGGCATCATGAATGGCAAGGTGGACCTCTTCTTCGAATTTGAAGGCCGCTATTATGTGCTCGACTGGAAGTCGAATTACCTCGGCGACCGTGCGGAGGACTATCATCCTTCGGTGCTGGGACAGGCGATGAGCGAGCATAACTACCACCTGCAATACCTGGTGTACACGGCTGCCGCCTGCCGGTACCTGCAGCAGCGCCTGGTGACCTTCGATTACGACAGCCAGTTCGGGGGAGTGGTCTATCTCTTCGTACGCGGCAACCGCGCGGGGCAGGAGGGAGGCGTATTCACGGCACGTCCTTCGAAGACGCAGATCGAGGCCCTGGAGGCGGTGTTCAGCGGCAACACGGCACAACCCGAAGCCGCACTGACCCTCGGCTGATGGGCAGCAGCAAAGGATGCATGCGCCGCAGCGCCGCCGCGTGCATCTCCTCTCCGCGCCGCCGCGTGAAACCTGCGCCTCCGCGCCGCGTACGGCTTGCTTACTGGCTTTCTTTCAGCACCATGTCGATGGTGATCGCTGTGGCCACAATGTTCATCTTGTTCTGGTCTTCGGCAAAACCCGGGGCGATGCTGACGACATACTTGTCGGCGGAGGTGAACATTTCCTTGGCGATGCCTGCCCATTTTTTGTTGATCGTGCCGATCTGATTGCCCGAAGCATCCGTGATGGAAAAATTCCAGGCCTTCCAGTCGCCGCTTATCTCCGAGATCTTTTCGCCCGCCGTATTGAAAATCTGAAAGCGGGGTTTCAGCAGCGAGAATTTCTGCTTGAGATAACCGGTGTCGTTGCCGTCGGCATCTTTGATGGTGATCTTCGACAGCCAGAAGGTCCAGCCCCGGTTGATGGTCGCTACCACCTGCTCATCTGCGTTAATGATCAACAGCTGGAACGGCAGCATCTTTTTGTTGAGCAGCAGGCGCAGGACTTTTTGCCATCCGGGTACCTGTTGCCGCACGATGCCGATGGGGAATCCGGTTTTATCATAAACCTTGTATTCGTTGTGAAACTTCAGGAATTGTACCTTCTCATCGATAAAGTACTCGTCTGTGGCAAAGAAGGGCGGAAAAAAAAGACTCATGGCAGTGTTTGGTTTGTGGCAAATATAAAGGAGCCTTTGGTTGCATCTCCATACGGAGTCGCGCTTTTCCACCCCATTTCTTGATCCAGGTTAAGGGAAGCAGCAGGACCGGGGTGCTAGCTTTGTTGCCCACGCTATGAAACGCAGAAAATTCTTTCAAACCCTGACCTTTGGCGCCTTTGCTATGAACACCTTATCCGCTTTCCGATCCTTTACTTCCGCTCTTCCGGAACAAGACCGGCTGATGCCCGTATTGTTTGTGGGGCATGGATCACCCATGAATGGCATAGAAGACACGTCGTTCAGCCGGCGTTGGAAGCAGTTGGCAAAAGAGATTCCCACACCGGCAGCGGTACTGGTCGTTTCTGCACATTGGTATACAAAGGGCACCCGCATTACGGCCATGGAACATCCCCGCACGATCCACGATTTTGGCGGGTTTCCGAAAGAGCTGTTTGCCGTGAAATACCCGGCGCCGGGGCATCCGGCACTGGCGAAGGAGACGGCGGCCCTGTTGCACTCCGCACACGCGGAGCTCGACCATGAATGGGGCCTGGATCATGGCACCTGGACGATCGTGCGGCATATGTATCCCGATGCGAAAATCCCGGTGCTGCAGCTGAGCATCGACTACACAAAAGGACCACAATATCACTACGAGCTCGCCCGGGAGCTCTATGCCCTCCGCCGTAAAGGCGTCCTCATTATGGGGAGCGGGAACTTGGTGCACAACCTGCGCCTGGTGGCCTGGGACCGGCTCCACGACGAGAATTACGGATACGACTGGGCGACGACCGTCAATGAGCGCTTCAAGCAGCTGATGCTGGAAGGCGATCACCGGGCGCTGATCAACTATACCGCCCTCGGACGTGAAGCGCTGCTGGCTGTGCCCACTCCCGAGCACTACCTGCCCCTGCTGTATGTGCTTGGGCTGCAGGGCCGCGGTGAGCAGGTGGGCTTTTTCAACGACAGGGCGGTGGGTGGCTCGCTCACGATGACCTCTGTGCGGGTCGGGTAGGGCCATTCCTTTCCTGCTGGTTTTCCGGCTGGCAGCCCGGAGCCACCTGGCTGAAAACCTTTGCGCGGCCTTCCGTATTTTTACGGTCTATGATTGCTTCCATCCGTACCCTTCTCCTGCCGTTCCTCTTTTTGGCTGCCTGTTCCAAGAAACCCATGACGGCTTCTGATCCGGCGCCGCCGGCACCGGCAGTTGCAACGATCGGCTCCCTTACCTGCTCCGGCGCCACGACCGGCACAGCCGCCACCGAGGGACTTGCCTACAGCGGCACTATTACCCTGCCCTATACGGGCGGCAACGGGCTGTCGTACACGCAGGGCAGCGCCGTGGCTTCGCAAGGCGTTACCGGACTCACGGCCACCCTGCAGGCCGGCACCCTGGCCCAGGGCAGTGGTACTTTTACCTATACCGTCAGCGGCACGCCCGCATCGGCCGGACTCGCCACCTTTTCCATCGGCTTCGGCAGCCGCTCCTGCACCGTGTCGGTACCGGTGAATGAGAACGCCAGCTTCGTGCAGTATGGTACGCCCTTCGCCGGCGTGCCCGACCGCCGCGACGTTGTGCTCTACCAGGTGAATATGCGCGCCTTCAGCAGCAGCAGCAATTTTCAGGGGGTCATCAGCCGCCTCGACTCCATCAAGGCACTTGGCGTCAATGTCATCTACCTCATGCCGATTCACCCGGTCGGACAGGTCAACTCCGTCAACTCGCCCTATGCCGTGCGCGACTACCGGGCCGTCAATCCCGAGTTCGGCAATCTGGCTGACCTGCGTGCGCTGGTCGATGGCGCCCACAGCCGGCAGATGGCCGTGATGCTCGACTGGGTGGCCAACCATACGGCCTGGGACAATCCCTGGATACAGACCCAGCCCGATTGGTACCTGAGGAATGCCAACAATGTGATTGTGAGTCCGCCCGGCATGGGCTGGAACGATGTGGCGCAGCTCGACTTCACCAATGCTGCCATGCGCCGCGCCATGATCCGCAACATGCAATACTGGGTGTATACGGCCAATATCGACGGCTTCCGCTTCGATTATGCCGACGGTCCGCCGGCCGACTTCTGGCGCCAGGCCGTCGACAGTCTCCGGGCCATCTCTTCCCACCGGCTGCTGCTGTTGGCCGAGGGACACCGCTCCGATCATTTTTCCTCGGGCTTCGACTTTACGTTCGGCTTCAACTGGTATGGCGGGCTGCGGCAGGTGGCCGGTGGTGGTGCGGTTACCGCGCTCGATGCGCGCCACAGTTCGGAGTTTTCCGGTGCCAGCAACGGACAGCAGGTAGTGCGCTACCTCACCAACCACGATGTGAACGGCTCCGACGGCACGCCCCTGGATCTGTTTGGCGGCCTTCCCGGCTCGATGGCCCACTTCGTAACGACGGCCTACATGGGCGGGGTGCCGATGATCTACAATGGGCAGGAGGTAGGCACGCCCTTCCGGCTCACCTTTCCCTTCACGGGCGCCGATATCAACTGGACGCTCAACCCTTTGTTGACGGCGGAATACAAACAAGTGATTGCCCTGCGTAACAGCTCTGAGGCCCTGCGCCGGGGCAGCCTGGTGACGTACAGCAGCGCCGACGTGGCCGTATTTATACGGGAGCTGGGAAGTGAAAGGGTGCTGGTGCTGGCCAACCTGCGCAACGGCAGCCGCACGTATACGGTACCGCTGGCCCTCGCCAACAGCAGCTGGGTGAATGCTTTTACGGGTGCGGCGTATAGTGTGGGCACGCAGGTGACTTTGCCGGCTTATGGCTACCTGGTGCTGCGGGGGTAGGGAGTGCGCGGGTGAGGTTATTAACGCAGAGGGCACGGAGCGTTTCGCAGAGATCACGAAGCTGGTTCGCGGTGAAAACTTGTTTTTATGCGATAAATCAGTCGCCCAGTTTATTAAGCGATAGAATAACAAAGGCCCTGCATACAGCGTTACGCTGCCTGCAGGGCCTTATACTTTCGTTTAACTGGAAGCTGAACGAACAGAAATAAAAAAAGTAATTGTTGGCCTCGTATTAGCTCAGCCTCCTCTGCGAAACGCTCCGTGCCCTCTGCGTTAAAACCTACTCCTCCTCGTCCTCTTCATCCTCCTCCTCCTCATGCAGCGCATCCTCGATCATCCACAGCACGTCTTCTTCCATGGAAGCATAATCGGTTTCTTCTCCATCCCAGCCAACGAAGGTGACGTCTTCGGGCAGGTCTTCCGATTCGCTGAGTACTTTGCCGATGAGGTGCAGCTCGGGGTTCCCTTCATCGTCTTTGGCCTCCTCGAGGCGGTATTCGAATTCAACAGTCAGGTCTTTTCCTTCCAGGTCTTTAATGGTGCCGCTGGCTTTTCTGGGTTCCATGGTTTTGAGATTTTGGGGTAAAGCTAAGGGAAAGGGGAGCTAATGGTCGGAAAGAGTTGGCACCTTGCCCGCAAGCTCTTCCCTGCCCCTGCGGCTACCTGCCGTAAGCGATTTTATCCAGTTGTTTTAACTCACCCTTCGGTGTGATGGCAAAGAAGGTAAAGGGAAGGCGCTTGATCTCATCGGAACTGCGGGCCTCTGCGGAGAACTCCCGCAGCCCGAAATAGATAGTCGCGTTCAGCGCCTTCAGTTTTTCGGGCAGGCCGTTGTAGTTAACCGCGTCGGTAATCCATCCCGATTTCGTCGTTTCGGGTTTGCCCGACCAGCGGAAGCCATCGTTGTTATAGAGGTCGATATCGTACTCCCATTCGGCGGGCGGGAGTGACAGCAATTTGTTGCGTGTTTTGTCGTACACCTTGACGGTCATCTTTTGCGTCTTCAATTCGTCGCATACCAGCAGGTAATAGCCTTCGCCGAGGTATTGGTAATTCATGATATGAAAGTCGGGGAACATAACCTCTCCCTTCGCATTGATGAAGTACCAGCGCTCGTAGCCGGGTCTGCGGTCAAAAGACGGATCGTTCAGCTGGAATTCCATCCAGTATTTTTTGTCCGTGGTGAAGGAAGCCTTTGTATATACCTTTTTAGCCTTGAATGCCGGGATGAAAAAGTGCCTGGTTTTGGGATCCTTCGTCAGTTCGTGGAGTGCGCTGGATTGCATCAGCGGCGTCGACCAGTCGATGAAGGCGACGGTGTCTTTCCGGTTGGCCAGGATCACATTTTTTCCTTTTATGGAGCCGATGCTGAGCGTGTCGGTGGGCTTTGCCGGCCGCACCGGCGTCACCCATTCGCTCCGCGTGCTGCCCACGCCGGAAGATGCCGGGTTGGTGATGGTGACGGTGCCCATTTTTTCCTGTTGCTTCCGTGAAGCGTTGACTGGTTCCATGCGGCGTTCTGCTTCGGCTTTGCCTTCGGCGGCCTTTTTGGCGGAAGCGATTCTTTGCTGCTGGTTTTGTTCCTCCCGTTTGGCTTTTTCGGCTTCCCGTTTTTCTTTTACTTCTTTCACGCAGGCCGGACAAGTCCAGCCGCTCTCACCGTCGTTCCGGGGTTTCGCTGTTTTGGGATTGAGCCGGCAGTTTTTGCGGTCGTGTGCCTGGGCTGCCGCCAGCAGGGAGCTAACGGACAAGAGTAGGCAAAGGAGAAAGCGCGTCATAGGGCTGTATTTTTTGAGGTAACGTAAAGGGCTATTCTACGGCCAGCGCCGGCAGGAGCCCATCTACACACAAGGTAGCTATAAATACCGGGTTTCTACAAGGTGGTGCAGCCGGCATCCAGACGGGAGCACCCCTGGCTGTTACATCTGGTTTTTGGCGTGAACGCGATGGCGGAAGCGGACCAGAAAGCCGCGCAGCTAAAGCGGACGGGCTTTGCGATCCTCAGCGGCCCGTGTAAAACGGAAGGTGGGGTGTTATGCGTTTGAGACACTCAATCCGGTCCGGAGCAGGAAGGAGCCTGGAGCGGTTTGGCAGGAGCGCTTGCCCCAGGGGCGCGGTACAACGCCGACGCGCACTTCAGAAAGCTGCTATTTTGTTTTTTACCGCAAACAGCACCAGTCCGACCCGTGAACGTATGTTCAGACGTGCGAAGAGTTCTTCGCGGTAGTTGTTAACCGTTGACGGACTGACAGACATGGTATCGGCAATCTCCTTATAGGTGAGTTCGGAGCAGCACAGTTCCAGAAATCTTCGTTCCCGTTCAGAAAGCCGGACGGGCTGACGGGCGGGGTCCGCTTCCTGCTGCAGCCGGCTGATCAGACGGCCCGAAACCAGATCATTGAAAAAAAAGCCGCTGTGGTGGATGGATTGAATGGCGGCTAACAGTTCACTGGTTTTACATTCTTTCAGAACATAGCCGCCTGCGCCCTGTCGGAGCATCCGTATGATATGGGCGTCCTCCTCATACATGCTGAGCGCCAGCACGCGCACTGCGGGATAGTTGGAGCGGAGCCAGCCGGTGGCGCTATAGCCGTCCATGACGGGCATGTTGATGTCCATCAGCACAATATCCGGCAGGTCATTGGGGTTAATCCGCGCCTGCATCTCCTCCCCATTGCAGGCGGTAAAGTGCACACGGATGTGCTCCTCCTCACGCAGCAGATTGGCTACGCCTTCCCGGAAGAGCGTATGGTCATCAACGACGGCGATTTTAACGGGCAGCATGTGCGTGTGTTTGAAGATAGGGAATGATCAGCCGTGCCTGGGTTCCATGACCGGGCATGGAGTGGATATCCAGCCGGGCCCCGATGATGTCAGCCCGGCGGAAAAGGTTGCTTAATCCCAGTCCTCTGGCTTCCATACGGGCACTTGGTACATCGAAGCCGGAGCCGTCATCCGCTACGAGGATATCCAGGTATTCGTGTCCGTAGTCGAACGTAACAACGACGCTGCCGGCATGTGCATGTTTCATGATGTTGTTGAACAGTTCCTGTAAGATACGGAAAGACATCAGTGCGATATTGGGCTCCGGTTCCCGGCGGGCTCCCGACTCCTGCAGGCTGGCTTTGAACCGTCCGCTCTTTTCGAGCCAGCCCAGTTCGGTACGTACCGCATGCTCCAGCCCGAGGGTCAACAGGTTTTCCGCGCATAGCAGCACCGATAATTGTCTCAGCGAACGGATGCCATTATCGAGCAGCGCCTGTGCGTCATCCAACTTTTGAATGGCTTTGTCGGGTGTGCGGAAGTTGACTGAACTGAGTGTGAGTTTGGTGAGGCTCAGTATCTGTCCTACGTTATCATGAATTTCCGCGCCAATGGTCTGAAGCGTATATTCCTGTACTTCAACGCGCGCCTGTATCAGTTCGGCGGCATATCGCTCGGCCATCCGTTGCCGTTCTTCCAGCATGCTTTTCTTGCGGCGGTTATACAAGCTCACATACAGCAGCACCAGACCGCCTGCGATCAGGAAGACCAGCGTGAGCGCGGTGATGATCAATATTTGCTCGCGAGATACTTGCATCGGAAGGAGTAGATCCAGGTTATGTTAAGGAGTAGGGTAAGTCCGGTGGTGAGCACATAATTCAGCGATAGGTGCGGCGAAATCATCAGCCGGAGCATATAGCTCGAAAACAACGAAAGCGCGATGCCGCCGAACTGGTACATAAAGATGGCCGTTACTGCCCAGAAGGGCGCATGTGTACGGATCGGGTGATAGGCTTCGCGGCTCAACAGGTCGTAGTAGTAATACCCGCAACCGGCTACAAGCAGCAGGGCCGAGACGAGGTCGGCCCCGCTGGTGTAGGCCGAGAAGCCGGTCTGGTAGCCTTCGCTGATATAGGTCAGAGCAAAAAGAACTGCACCTGCCACAAATACCCTTCGCAATGTCTTCTGTTGCCCGAGCACGTTATAAAGCAGGAGGGAACAGAAGATGAAGTTTACCGGCAGGTAAATGTTATAGAGGAAAAGATTCGGCCGGTGGAGGATGGTGCCGACGTAAAAGCCCGCACATTCAATACCTAATGTGAGCGCCAGAAAGGGCAGGAAATAGTTCCAGTGCCGCTCTCCGGGCCCGCGTAACCACAGAAGGGCCGCCAGCAACGCTAAAGCCTCGATTCCTTGTCCAAGCAGATACACCTTTTTTAGATCAGGTGCAAAAGGTAAGGAAACTAAAGCGTTTCGCCGAACTGTCCGCACTGCGGCGGACACATGGATGTTTTATCCAGTCCGGTGCCAATCAATGCTTCGGAATTGCCGTCATCGAAGGCTGTGGTAAGGGCATAGGTTTCGGTGAGGCTGTTTTCTGAGAGCATGTCATTCCAGACATTCGCGGCATCATCCAGGTGCGTGCAGACCAATACCACCGAATTGCGTCCTTTATAATCAAAGGGAGCGTTGGGCCAATGCCGTTCGTCGGCTCCGTGTTGTGCGAAATAGACCTTGAGGCCATTCTTTGTATTATCCATCAGCTGCTGCACGGAGTCGGTCGTATTGACGATGCCGTTCTTGACCAGGAATTTCACAATCAGATGGATCGGGAAGTGCGCAAAGCGCGTGAGTTCGGCCTGTTGGTTGTTGGAGTCCTCGCCTCCCTGCGGATTACGGCGGTAGGCCTCCACCATTTCCCGGATGATGCTTTCAGGTACTTCGTGATCGTCGCCTGTAGTTACGATTTTGATTGCCATGTTGATAGTTGTTTTGGTGATGAATAAGATCTGTTCAAAAGTCGGCTTTCTTTTTTCGATCCGAAAAGGCAAAATAGCCCATAGGGGAGGTTAAAAATACCCCCCGGGGGAAGGTAGTAAACACGTTGCGAAGGCTTCTTCATTATTAAAGATTTGCAGGGTTAAAACAACGATTCGACCACCAAAACGCATCATTATGAAAAAGCTGCTTATTGTTTTTCTGCTCGTATTTACTTGTCTGGCCGTATTTGGTCAGCGCGGAAGGGTCAGGGTTAATAGTGGAGATCAACTACGCTATGATTTTGCCAACAAGCGGCTCCTGGTTGGGGCTGATTCAAGCGCCGGTTCACGCCCCCTGTTGTTTCCCGGCGATGATGACGTACAGATTACGGTGTTCAATTACAATCCGCTCAGATATTCCATCCTGTCGGATGATACCGCCTTTAACCGGTTTATGACAGATGCGCAGCGGTTCGCTGCATTAACTACACCTTCCACACCTGTCACATCTCCCCTATCGTCTAACCAAGCCGAAAATTCTCTATTTGACCCCGTTTGCTCGATCGACTCGAGTATTTTTGCATTACATCTTGCTGTCGTGAAGGGCATTGGAAATTATTATGAGTTCCTGCGCCGTGTAGAAAATATCGAAGGTCACTATAACACGTTGCGAATTCCCGAGGCCCTGACAACTGCCCTGGTGCAGGCCGAGCTCACGCCCTACATTGCTCAGATCAACAATCATATCACCGCAGTTAATGGAATGGATCTTGGTATGGCGGCTCCCATTCCGAACCTGGCCCCCAATGTGCCGCCTGCCAGCGATATCGTATCGGTTGAAATAGCGTTAAGGGGGTATGTACAAGCAAAGATCAATCACCTGGCACAGGTGAAAGCCCAGTTGGAAGCCCTGAATACCACGACTTGTGCTGCAGCCTACCGCTCGCAGAATAATGAGTATGAAAAGGTGCTGGCACTGGCCACTAAGTTTCAGAATAATTACGACAGCGATATCTCGGTGAAACTTCCAAAGCTGATGGTACTCTATAGCCAGCTCCGGGTTTATGCCTCCGCTATCCCTGATGTCGTTACCCCGGCTGTTACGGTTGATAAGGATGTGACCGTCATTCGGTTTTATCAGGTGGAAGGACAGAGCAGTAAAAAGTACCATGACAAAATAACCATGGCACCTTATGGCGGTATCAAGGTGGATTTTTCTGCAGGCATGTTCGTAAGCGGTTTATACGACGAGATGTACAACCGCAACACGAAAGACACCTTTGCCAATCGCCGCTATCTGAAAGACGGGCAGGTACGGGATACGACCGTTGCCGAAACATGGACGCGCTTTGTGCCACAGGAGCAGTCTAAGCTCAGTTACGGCGTCATGCTGTACAGCCATTTTTACTGGCGCACCGGACGTACCTGGGCAGCCGGCCTGCATGTAGGCGTGGGCGCGTTATTTAACAACCAGGCCCGCTGGGTGGGCGCCACCGGTCTGAGCATACTCCTGGGCCGGAGCCAGCGGCTGAGCATCAATCCTTCTGTGGCATTTGCACAGGTAGACCGTTTGACTGCTCCCTACAAAGCCGACCAGTGGGAGCCGCGCAGCATCGACAATGTTCCGTTGACGAAAGTCTGGAAGACAAGTTGGGCGTTGGGCCTGTCCTGGAACTTCTAGGCAACTGCTGGCAGGGAGCATCGTGCGTATTTAGCGCAATACCCTTCATGATGTGTCGGCAAGCGTGCTTTTTTGCGACCCTCACGATCATGTGTTTCTATTTGCTTGCCCTGAGTACTAAGAAGGCTCCGGACAGGGGACGTGAGAAGCACCGTCGTAACCCTATCCGCCGAACCTGTAGCGGCATGATGATCGGTAGCGTCATGCTCCTGTTTGCCATTTTCCAGAAGTGGCTGCCGGGTGGCCTGCCCTATTGGTGTGTTTTCGCGCTGGCGTCTTTGGCACTGATAGCTTTTGCTGTTGCCTGGCTCACAAAAGGGGCGCGATCCAGCCCGATCCGATCGGATAATGGTCGTTCCCGGTCCGGAACCACAGCGATTTACAGCACAGTGTATACCAACAGCGCCCGGAATGTTCCGGGCGCTGTCTGCTTGCTTACTCCGGCAACACCGGTTTCGCTATCACTGAACCCAGGGGCCGGCGCTTCGCATTATTGCGGTGCAAGAGCGTGTCGATGGCTCATTACCCGGCTCGACCGGTCATATATCAATGCCATGTTCCGAACGAAACTGGCTGGCAGCCTTCTTAAGAACCAGATTGTTTATGAGCAACAGCCTTTTGCATGTTCCTATAATTCACGACCATTTTCTTGAATTGCGCAATGCTCAAAAGATCAGCAGTATTCATCTGATCGGCACGAAATGCAAACGCCCGATGCACGGTTTGCTTTTCTTGGTCAGCCGCGTAGAAATCATACAGGTTCATACAGAACAAATCCGCCAACCGGTTCAGGTCGTTTGTCGGGATGGAAATGGTGCCCGCTTCGTAACCCCGAATCGTCTCTAAAAACAAATCGCCCTAACCAGATCCATCAGCTTTCCTCTGTTGGAGGATACACGCACACACCTGCAAAAGTGTAATCATTGTACCTGGTTTACCTCCAGTCAACCCATCCTAATGGCAAATCATTTAACTCCATCCGCGCCTCCTGCCAACCCGGGTAGAACTGATTCAGCAGGCCCACAAACCGCTCATTGTGCGTCGGCTCCATCAAATGCGCGAGCTCTTGTACAATCACATACTCCGCCAAATCCTTGGGCTTTTTGACCAGCTCCGTATTCAGCCGGATCGTTTTGTTTTTGTGATTGCAGCTACCCCACTTGGTCTTCATTTTCTGCACGTAGTAGGCACTCGCCTTTACGCCCATGACCGCTTCCCATTTCGCAATGGCCTCTTTGAGAAACTCATGCAGCACCGACTTCTGCCATTCATAAAACACTACTTCCCGGCGTGCAAGCGAAGCACCGGGCCTTACGTGCAGCCGGATGCGACGATGATCGAGCGTGACTTTTTGCGCGCCGGTAGTCGGTACCACTTCCATTAGGTAGCGCCGCCCCCAGAGATAGTGTGTTTCGCGTGTGACGAGCTGCCGCGGCGTTTCCCTCGCTTGCCCCGCCATGCGCGCCTGCTGCTGCCGGATCCATTGCAGTTTGGAAATGGCATAAGCACGCGCCACCTCCAGTCGCGTACGCAGCGGTGCCGACAGCGTCACCCGCCCATCGGGTGGGTGTACGGTGAGATGTACGTTCTTGATGTGCTTCCGCAACACCTCGATCTCCAGGTCGCCGATCTCGATCCGGTCGGTCATAAATAGTGGTTCTTCATGTTCACAAGCAATTTGAAGACCGACATGGTCAGCTCCCGGTTGCGGTTCAGCACCGGGAAGAGCGCGTTCTGTACCTGCCGCTCGCGAATCTCGTCGCCCCGCCAGCCCGCCGGCGCCTGCTCGCGCATCACGCGGTCGATTTCAAGGGCAAGGGCGGTGTAATAGTTGCCGTACGGCGTTTCGGCTTCGGCAGCCTCTGCTACATATGAGCTGTCCGCCAGTAACTCGGGGAGGTTCCGCCAGATCACGATGGCGGCATGATTTCCCACCAGTGCCGCCGGCACTGCCTCCGCCCGCTGGCCATTCGCCATATGGCGCACCAGCTCCTCAGCCTTTTGCAGGAATTCCTCGTATTCTTCCACACTCACCCGCTTTTGCTCGATCAGGTCATCAAGGAGCTTCGACATCTTATCGTAGAAGCGTGGATCGGTGAGCTGCTCGCGGATGATGGTCTGCCGTACGTTGTTGATGATGGCTTCGGCTATGGAGTTGCGCGACATCCGGCTCTTTTCATTCAACTTGCGGGCAATAGCGTCGTGAATGCCCGTCTGGATGATCAGCTCCAAGAGCGAGTATTTATCTACCTCGCCGAGTGCTTCGGCGGCATCCGCCTGGATATAGCTGTTGATCAGGTGGCGCATATCCTGCTCGAAGGGCTTGATATCAAGTTCCTCACCCGAACGAAACTTTATCGCCGCGCGGATCTCGGTGTAATAGGGCACCTCGCGTTTCAGGGCTTCCGCTTCGGCATCGCTGAAGCCGGCCTCGGAGAGATGATGGGCGATGGCCCCGAACGCGCGGACAAAACTTACTACGGCGCGGTAGAAGGAGATCCGCAAGGGTTCCGTTTCGGTCAGCGCCATCGGGTCGTTGCCGCTGCCGCAGAAGTAAGCGAGGTATTGTTCCACCTCTTTGGGATGCGCCACCGGCTCGCACAGGTAGTGGAGCGCCTCGCGGGCCGCGTTGAGCCGGTCGCGGCCCTCGGTGAGCCAGTTCTTCAGCTCCACGTTGTTGTCGCCCGCGCCGCCCTCGTCGTCGAGCTCGTCGGAGGTGTATACGGCAATGGCCTGCTGCACGTCGGCAAACAGCTCCTTGAAGTCGACGATATAGCCGAAATCCTTGTCTTCGCCGTCGAGGCGGTTGGTGCGGCAGATGGCCTGAAACAGGTTGTGGTCGCGCAGCTCGTTATCCAGGTAGATATACGAGCAGGAAGGCGCGTCGAAACCCGTGAGCAGCTTGCTTACCAGGATGAGCAGCTTGCAGTTGGCCGGCTCCTCCTTGAAGCGGCGCTTCATCTCCTCCTCATATTTGGCCGTGCTGGGAAAGGCCTGCAGCACGTATTGTGCGTAGGTATCGTATTTGAAGCGCTCGTCGCCGCCGGCCGGCTCGCGCGAGATGGCGTTGTGGTTGGGCTCGTAGGAAGTGATGATGCCGCAGTGCGGCCCGAGCAGGGTGCCCTGGAACAGCCGGAAGTAGTGGCAGGCATCGTAGATGCTGGCGGCCACCAGGATGGCCGTGCCCCGGTTGTTGCTGAGGCGGGGCTTCAGGGCGAAATCCTGGATGATGCTGTGGATGATCCGGTTCTTGCGCTCGCCCGAACTCATCAGCTTTTCCATATTGGCCCAATGCTTCCGCAACACGGCCTTCTGAAAATTGTTGAGGGTGCGGGTTTTCGCCTCAAACCAGGCATCGATGGCTTGCTGCGAGCTGAGCCGCTGCGGCACGGCCCGCGCCTCGTATTTGAGGTCGAGCACCACCCGGTCGCGCACGGCTTCGTGGAATTTGTAGGTGTGGATATTCGTACCGAACACCTCACGGGTGGTTTGCTTGTCTTTACGCAGCAGGGGCGTGCCGGTAAACCCGATGAAGATGGCGGCATGCATCCAGCGCTTCATCTGCTGGTTCATGGTGCCGCCCTGGGTGCGGTGGCATTCGTCTACGAACACGTAGAAGCGGCCGCTGAGTGTGGGGGGCGTGCCCGTGAGGTCGGTGGTGTCGAATTTGTGAATGAGGGCGCAGAGCAGGCGGGGCGTGGTGGCGGTGATCTTTTCCACCAGGGCGGCCCTTGAGGTGATCCGCGGCGAAGGGTCGGTTTCGGAAATGACGCCCGCATTGCGCATCACGCCTTCGATCTGTTTGTCGAGCTCGTCGCGGTCGGTAACGATGAGGATGCGGGCATCGGGGTCCTGCTCGAGAATCCATTTGGCCAGCAGCACCATCAGGATGCTCTTGCCCGAGCCCTGGGTGTGCCAGATGACGCCGCCCTCGCGTTTGGCCAGCCGCACCTGTGCCGCCTTGATGCCGGCATACTGGTGCGGCCGCGGCACTTTCTTTTGCCCGCCGTCAAAGATGATGAAGTGGCGGATCAGGTCCAGCAGGGTTTCTTTGTGGCACAACTGCACCAGCGGACGGTCGAGCAGCTCGCCGGTGGTGTGGCCGGTGGCGGAATGGTCTTTCCACTCCACGTAAAACTGCTCGGGCGTGCCCACGGTGCCGTAGCGCAGGCCCTGTGCGTCGGAGCCAGCCAGCAGTAATTGCTGGGTGGCGAAGAAGGATTCGTTGAAGATGGCTTCCTGGTTGGTAAGGAGCTGGCGGATGCCGTCGCCCAGCTCCACCGAGCTGCGCTTGAGCTCCAGCAGGCCGATGGCGAGGCCATTGAGGTAAAGCACAATGTCGGGGCGGCGTTCGTGGCCGCCGTGCTGCAGGGTCACTTCTTCGGCGAGGGCGAAATCGTTGCGCTCCGGGTGCTGCCAGTCGATGAGGAACACGGTCTCGTATTGACCCTCGATGGCGGTTTTTACTTTCACCCCATAGCGCAGCAGGCCATACACGCGCATATTGGCCTGGTAGAGCGTGCCGGTCACCTCGGCGGCCTTGCGCAGCTCCAGCAGGGCGGCGGCGATCTGCGCGGGGCTATAACCGCGCGCTTTCAGGTTATCGGTAAGCAGGGCTTCCTCGGTGCAGCGGTTGCCGGGCCGGTCTTGCCAGTTGCCCAAGTAGCGATAGCCGAGGGTGTTCACAAACAGCGCCACCACTCGGTCTTGCGTGTGGCGCTCGGAGCGCGGTGCGGTACTCATGAAGTTGGTTTTATGAGGCGGATGCGACCCGTGAGGAGGGATTGCATCATGGCTTGTTTTTGATAGTGAAGTTTCTTTAATTTTTTTTCAAGTATTCCAAGCTCGTTTATAATTTCTTTAATCGAAGCAGAAATGGCTTTTTGTTCATCGGATGGTGGAACGTATAACGCCAAAGTCACAAGCACTGACTTCGAAATGCTATATACTTTTAGTCCACTTGCGAGCGTAGTCAACTGATCTTTAACATACTTTGATTCAAACAACAGGCCTTTAAAACCATCTTGATATTCGCCTTTGTCGTCGCGCAATAAATACGTGTGGAGGCCTGCAATTATTCTCTGACCTTTCAAGTTAGAAATTTCCACCGCCTTCCCAACACCTGCATAATCTTCTGAAGCGTCAGCCATAACGATGTCGCCGTCTTTCAGTGACGTATACTTGGAAGCAGCTTCTTCCGAAATTCTTGGCAGCGCAACCGACCCAGTGTCAAGGTAGGTGTCAAACTTTACGTGGATATCGCCGTAGTGTATATATCCAACTTTATCACTTGAAGAAAGTTGTGCGCGAGAATAGCTGGCTGTTGATCCGAATGTAAATATGTCGCCCAATCGCTTCTTCACCCACCCCTCCTTCACCTTCCCCTCCGCATCCACCGGCGACAACAAGCGCTGCATCACCCCCTGCCGGATCGCCTTTTTCTTTTCGATCAGCTTTTCGGTTTGGGCAATCAGCGCATCCATGTCGGAAAGCGCGGTGGCGATGGCGGTTTGTTCAGCCAAAGGTGGAAGCTGAATTTTACACGAATTAATATGGTGATTTAGAATGTGTGTCTGAGAAACACCATTGTCTAATGCAAGAAAGTACTTATTTCGATTTAGGAGATGGAAAAGAAACTTTCCATCAGCGTTTTTCTTGCTTCTCCAAATGCAAATTCGTTGGTTTACGGCATAGGCATTTGGCTGGACTATATAAAAACATTTGGCTAGGGCTCGGCCATTAGGAAGGTCGCTAAGCACAGTTAAGACATCTCCATACCGGGCAGGCAAAAGATTGACTGTGGAGTACTTTACCACTGTCCCTTCAGTTGAAATAAACTTAGAATTGACGATCGGAAATGTTCCAAATTCTGATACGAAAGGCTCATGTGCTTTACCGTGGATGTAATCAACAGCCTCAGTTAAATTGATAAACTCCCAATCCTCTGGGATCACCCCCACCTCCGTCATCTTATATCCTTTCTTCACTTCCATACAAATCCCATTTTCTGTAAATGCCCATTCACTTTCTCCTGTAAGCCTGCCAGTTCTTTTTCAATTTCCGGCAGCGGCGTTTCATACCGTTCAATGAGTTCCTTGAGCCTGCCCGTCAGGCGCTGGCTGGCGCGGTCCATTTCGTGGTTTACCGATTCCCGGATGGCCGGCAGCCACTTGTGGTCGATCACCAGCACCTGCACTTCGGCTTCGCTGAGCGTGGGGTATTTCTGGTACGCCCGATCATCCAGCTCCGCTTCCCGCCGGCGAATCTCGGAACGCAGTTCGGCTGCCTGTTCGTCGAGCGCCAGCCAGCGCTTCAGCACCGCCTCTTCGTCCTTATAGGCTTTGTTGCCCCGGGTCTCTTTCAGCCGCTCTTTTACGAGGGCCTTGTTGATCTTGTCCCAGCCCGAGAAGGCGGCTTCATCTGCGGAATGTTCTTCCTCCAGCTCCGTCAGCCGGGCCTCGGTGCTTTCCAGTTCGGCCTGCCGGTCGTTGATGGCTTGCTGCTCGCCGGCAAAATAGTGCTGCACCAGCAGGGCCTTGGGCGCCAGGTCGCAGGCCCAGCCGCGATCGATCTGCTGTCCCTTTTTCTTGCCGGTCTTCACCTCTTCGAGAATGCGGTAGGTCTGGGCCTTCCAGCCGTCGGCGGCCACCAGGTAGGCATCGTCCTGCAGGGTGTCGTTCCAGTAGTCCATCAAATGCTGGTACACATCATAGGCGTCCAGCAGGGGCGCGCTGCGGAAGGCGGCCAGCAGGCTTTCGGAAATATCGCCGATGAGGGTCTTGGGATGGTCGCCGGCGCTAAAGGCGGCCAGGCGGGGGCGGGTGGCCCCGCGCCAGCGGTCGAACACGGCGGTGTTGGCGGCCTGCAGGGCGGCAAACTCGGGGCTGCCCAGGATGGTGGCCTTGATGTCGGCCGCGGCCACCAGCGCCCGCAGGTAGCCGGGACGCGCTACTTCAAAGAGCTGGTGGCGCAGGGTGGGCAGCACGCCCCAGTAGGGTGCCAGCGCGTCGATATCGGCCACAGGGATGCCGCCGTTGAGGTGGGCGTCGATGTCTTGCTCGTCTTCGGGCTCCGTGGTGTCGATATAGCGGGGGATGTTGAGGTTGTAGTCGTTGCGTGGGTCGGCGATCTCGTCGAGGGGCACCATCCGCGCGTATTTGTCGATGGTCTCCAGGCGCAGGAACACGTCCACGATCTTGTGGATGTCCTGCTCGCGCAGGCGGTTCTTGTTGCCGTCTTTGAGGTAGCCCTTGCTGGCGTCGATCAGGAACACGCCTTTGCGGGCGGCGGCGTTCTCTTTGTCGAGCACCAGGATGCAGGCGGGGATGCCGGTGCCGTAAAACAGGTTGGCCGGCAGGCCGATGATGCCTTTGAGGATGCCCGACTTCACCAGCTCGCGGCGGATGCCGGCTTCGGCGTTGCCGCGAAAGAGCACGCCGTGCGGCAGGATGCAGGCGGCCTTGCCGTTGCGGTTCATGGAGCGGATGATGTGGAGCAGGTAGGCATAGTCGCCTTGCTTGGCGGGCGGCGTGCCCCATTGGAAGCGCTGGAAGTCGTCGTTGGCGGGGTCGAGGCCGGTGCTCCAGGTTTTGTCGGAGAAGGGCGGGTTGGCCACCACGTAGTCGTAGGTGCGCAGCTTCTTTTCACCTTCTTTGAATTTGGGTGCCGCCAGCGTATTGCCGGCCATGATGTTGGCGGTGGGGAAGTCGTGGAGGATCATGTTCATCCGCGCCAGGCCGGCGGTGGTTACGTCCATCTCCTGTCCTTCGAGGGTGATGCGCTTGCCGGCCTCGGCGGCCACCTTCAGCAGCAGTGATCCCGAGCCGCAGGTGGGGTCGTAGGCGGTGGTGGCGGCCTTGGAGTTGGCGGCGTTGATGCCGATCACTTTGGCCAGCACGCGGCTTACTTCGGCAGGGGTGTAGAACTGGCCCTTGCTCTTGCCACTCTCCTGGGCGAAGTGCTGCATGAGGTATTCGTAGGCATCGCCGAGGATGTCGTCGTGGTCGGCGCGGTTCTTCGAGAAGTCGAGTGCCGGGCGGTTGAAGATGTTAATGAGGTTGGTGAGGCGGTCGATCATGGCCTTGCCTTCGCCGAGCTTGTTGGGGTCGTTGAAGTCGGGGAAGTCGGCCCGGGCGAGGCGGCTGTTGGCGTTGACCAGGGGCTGGATCACCTGGGTGTTGATCTTTTCGCCGATATCGTCTTTGCCGCGGAGGTCGAGCATGTCGCGGAAGGAGGCGCCTTTGGGAATGACAACAGGAGGCTGGAACAGGTCGGATTCGGCGTATTTGTCGGAGATGTATTTGATGAACAGCATAAAGAGCACGTAGTCTTTATACTGGCTGGCATCCATGCCGCCGCGGAGTTCGTCGCAGGAGGCCCAGATGGAGGAGTAGAGTTCTGATTTTTTGATGGCCATAAGTGTTCCGGTTCTTTAGTAGCGCGCGAATAATTGAGCAGTTCGTTTGCGCGTGAAGTTAAAAGTTGCCAATGGAACCCGGTTACATCGTTTTTATTTCGGTGCACTGCGTGTTTTGTGCGCACCTGGCGCAAGGAGCAACAAAGGCGCTCACGGCCTTCGGGAGTGTAAAGCGCTTTTCCCATCCTGAGTTTCCGCCCGGCCAGGTATTTAAGGATCCGGAGGCAACGAGGATGGATCCTGATTGCGCTCCTCCCTGAAACTTAAAAACAAACCCGCTTATTTAAGTTTTAGCCGTTTAGGTTAAATATGGTTTTTTTTATTTAACTTACAGTGGGATTCAATTAAATAAGGATTTCTATGACCTTGGAAGATTTCAGATCCGGGACCGTAGTAAGGCAGCCAACAGGATACCGCAGCTTTATCCCCGAGCTCATCAATGGTCCGCTGACCTGGTCGGATCCGGGAATCAATACGCTGCTGGAGCAAGCGACCCTTCAATTAGGGGCACTGAACAGCTTTTCCCGTTTTGTTCCCGACATCGACCTGTTCATTCGGATGCACGTGGCCAAAGAAGCTACGGAGAGTAGCCGGATCGAAGGCACCCAAACAAACATTGAGGATGCGTTTATCGGGCAGGCCGACGTGGCGCCGGAGCATCGGGACGACTGGCAGGAGGTGGACAATTATATCCGTGCCATGAACTTCGCTATTGAGCGACTGGGAACGCTGCCGCTTTCTTCCCGGTTATTAAGGGAGACGCACGCGATCCTGCTCGCGGGAGTCCGGGGCGAGCACAAATTGCCGGGCGAGTTTCGCAGTTCGCAGAATTGGATCGGCGGCGCTTCGTTGAATGATGCTGTCTTCATTCCGCCGCCGCATCACGAAGTGGGCCGGCTGATGGGTGATCTCGAGAACTTCATACACAATACTGAAATAGAGGTGCCTCACCTGGTACGCATAGCCGTGGCTCATTACCAGTTCGAAACCATTCACCCGTTCCTCGATGGCAACGGCAGGATCGGGCGCCTGATGATCACTCTGTATCTCATGGAACATAAGATCATTGAGAAGCCGATCTTGTATTTGTCGGATTTTTTCGAGAAACACAAGGGGCTTTACTATGATAACCTGACCAATGTGCGCCGGAATAATGACCTGACGCAATGGATTCGCTTTTTCCTTGAAGCCGTAAATCAAACCTGTGCAAAGGCATCGAGCAGCCTGCAACAGATCATGGAACTACGACGGGAATGTGAGGGGAGCAAGATTATTCATCTTGGCCGGAAGGCGCCGGCGGCAAAGAAATTGCTCGACTACCTTTTTACACAACCTGTAGTGACGGCAACGCTCGTGGCAGACGTATTAGACCTGTCGCTTGTTTCGGCCTACAAAATCATTGACGATTTTCAGAAAGCGGGCATCCTGCACGAAACAACAGGATTCAAGCGAAACCGATTCTTTATTTTCAAACAGTATGTGGACTTGTTCCACCGATAACCAACTATGAGAGAACAAATCCCCGACTTCCAAACGATCATGTTCCCGGCACTTCATTTTCTCGGTGATGGTCAGCCCCGTAGCACCCAGGAACTGCTGGACAAGCTCACTACGCATTTTGGGCTCACCGAGGCTCACCTGTCCCTGATGTTGTCTAGTGGTCAGCCGGTGTTCCGCAACCGAATTGCCTGGGCCTTGAGCTACCTGAAGCGGGGCGGGCTGATTGACAAAACAAAGAGGGGTGTTTATCAAATTACACCCGTTGGTATCAGTACGTTGCAGGAAGGGATTTCGGATATCAACCTGGCTTACTTGAAAAAGCTACCCACCTTCCAAAGCTGGTCGTCCGCTTTCGGCAGCACTGAGGCAGAAACGGCAGCGGGTGCCATGGCAGGGGAGGAAGAGTCGAAGACTCCGGAGGAATTGATTGGCGAGAGCCTTTCCCGCGTGCATGCCTCTATCGCCGCCGATCTCCTGGAAACCCTCAAGCAGAAAACGCCCGCCCAGTTTGAGAAGTTTGTATTGCTGCTCCTGCAAGGCATGGGTTACGGCATGATGGAGGAAAAAGCTCTCGAAGTGGTGGGGCAGTCCGGCGATTTCGGCATCGACGGCATCATCTACCAGGACAAACTGGGCATCGATCGCATTTACGTGCAGGCCAAGAAGTGGAACGATAACAAAGTCCAGTCGAAGGAGATTCGCGATTTCATCGGCTCGCTCAGCCTTCGCGGCACCAACAAGGGCGTGTTCATTACCACTTCGCGATTCACGGATGATGCCCTGCGCACGGCCACGATGAACCCGCAGAATACCATCATCCTCATCGATGGCCCCAAGCTGGCCGATTTTGCGATTCAGTTTAATGTGGGGGTGCAGGTAAAGAAGCGGTATGAGCTGAAGGATATCGACCAGGACTTCTTTGATGAGTTGTAGGTGACGCGGCGTGCGCTTCACACCCCTACCAACCCAAACGCATACTTCTGGTACGACAGGATCCCCTTCTCCTGGTGTTCTTCGATCCAGGCTACTTCTTTATGGCTGTTTTCCACCATCTCCCAGCTGGTGGCGTTGGCGAAGCGGGCGCTTACCAGCTCGATCGTTTCTTTTTCGGCATCGCTGAAGAGCTGGTCTTCCCAGTCGGCTTCGGTGGCAAACACTTCGCGGGCGCTGCCATTGGCCAGGCGTTGCCAATCGGAGAAAATCAGCTGCTCATTTTCAAGGTAGGTAAACAGGTTGTCGTAGTTCGTGGGCACGGGTCCGTATTGGATGGCCCGGTAGCTGAGCCCGGTGATGGAGCGGCCGTGCCGCTTGTAATGGCCAAAGTCGGTATAGAAAAGCAGCTTGTTCAGCTTGATCTTGTCGTTGAAGCCTTTCTTGCCTCTACGGATATGCCGGGCCAACACGCCCGCTACTTTGCGCTCGTTTACGCAGGCGTAGCCGGTATAGGCGTTAGGCTCGTTATAGAGGTTGAGAAACCGGATCACCGGCGTGCCGATGCGTTTTTGTTCCTTCAGGCAGGCCACCCGCGCCAAGGCATTCCGGAAGGCTTTTTCGGAGAAGTGCTCCCGGGCCCGTTCGAGCAGGCCTTCAAAGTATTCTTCGCGGCCAGCTGCTTCGATCAGGTTGGAGATGGCCGGCGTCGGTATCTCGCCTTTCTCGTAGTTGCCGTAGCCGTTGGCGCCCAGCCCCAGCACCTCACTCATCTTCAGAGCCGGCAATTCGTATTTCTCGCGAATGGCGATGATCTCTTCCGGAAATAGAATGTTGTGTTTCTCCCGGTATTGGTTATGCGCCTGCAGCAGGCTCAGCTCATCGCTTTCCTTAGTTGTAAACTCCTCGCCGCACGCTGCACACCTGTAAAAATGCGCAACAATCGGGAAGCTTTCTTTCCGGTAAACGAGTTCGCGCTCTTGCCGGGATGCCTGCGCCGTGCCGTCGCAAAAGGCACATTCAATCGTTTGTTTCATGTGTTGCTGGTTTTAAGGGGGTAGTTCATTGTCCGCTCTGCCGGGTGAAAAGACATGCAGTCAACGGCTTTATTGGGTAGTCCCGGGCTGATCTTGATGTATACTTCCGTGTCGTTTATCTGAATTCCAAACTCATAGTAATCCGGCCTTCTCGGATCATAGGTATCCGGTGATGGTCCGGCATAATAATCTTCCGCTTTCAGGTTCAATAAGTATTCCTCCCTTTGCCAGGCCTTGATATCGAGCGCTGCCAGGGCGTCCAGGTTTTTATCACGAGGCCGGAAAACAATACCGAAAACCCGGATTTTGTCTTTCAGGTCCGACAGAAATTGTTCCACAGTAGCTTTAAAGGCATCGGGAGGGCAAAAGTACAATGAAAGTTAGCATATATCCACTAAATAGTGGAAATATTACGCTTTTTAGCTACAAAATTCCATCAAATGATGAATTTTACATTAAATGCGGTTGCCTTTTTTTGTTAACGCCTGAGGATGTGCGGATTCACGGCTCCGGTAAGACTTGCAGTCAGTTGGATTGTGGTATTCGACAAAAGTCCTTCCGTTTGCATCATTAGGCCTGCTCCAGTTCCCGAATGCCCACCCGTTGCTGCACAATCACCTGCCGTTCTTTTAAAATCCCTCTCCGTCCTTCAAAACCCCGGCTCCGGCTTTCATTGAGCCGGGCCGGGCCTTCAAAATCCGATCCCCGGCCTTCAAAATTCGGTTTCCGGTCTTCAAAATCCGGTTTCCGCCCTCCAAAATCGCATCTCCGGTCTTTAAAATTCCGGCTCCCCGCTTCGAAATCCCCTCCCGGCCGGCTATTCCCGCCGCTCCGGCTGTCATTATTGCAAGCCGGACTGTCATCCTTGCAACTCCGGCCTTCAAAAGCCGGTCGCAGCGCTCTATTAGGCCCTTTCGGGGGCTTTCACAACCGCCGGTTATTGTTTAGGGAAATTGGTGATACCGCTTGCAAAAGCACCCCCGGGCGATTTACATTAGTACAAACCAAACTCTTTCAACATGAATCAGGAACAACTCAATTCCTGGACGATGATGGGAGATGTAAAACGTCACCTGGAAGCTCATCGTTCCGTTTGGGCCGCATCCGGCCCCATTTCCGAATCCGTAGCGGCGCTGGAGGAAGTCTGGCGCGAGATCGAACTCAGTCAACTGGTCAAAGCCGATGGCAGCTCGGGCGCCAAACAGGCCAAAGACCTGGCCCTGGCGCTCGCCGCCGGCAAGGCCTACAAGATCGGTCGCCGCGTGCTGGCCTGGGCCAAAAAGCAGAACCAGCCCGAAGTGGCCATCCTGGTCGATCACAGCCGCAGCGAGCTCCTGCAGGGCGCCGAAGAGGCAATGCTGAACCGCCAGCGGCAGATCCTTCAACAGGCCCGCGCCCATCAGGCCGAACTCGCCGCCTACCAGGTCAGCGACGAACTCCTCGACGGACTCGAAGCGGCCATCAACACCTTCGCTACGCTCCGCGGCGGCTACAGCCTGAAGGCCAACCAGGTCATCTACAGCAACGCCCGCATCGAAGAGCTGCTGCGGAAAGCCCGCACCCTGCTCGATATCCTCGACGATGAAGTGGAAGGCCTGATCGAAGACCCGGGCTTCATTGATCAATACAAAATCGCCCGCCGCATCACCGACCGCCGCGCTACCCAAAGCCGCACGCGCGAGAATGGGCAGATGCAGGAAGCCTGAGAGAGAAGTTTCAAAAAAAGGGATAAAGGCCGGGATTTCGCTCCCGGCTTTTTTACAGGTATAGGTGGGGCGGAGCAGGGATACCACAGAGGCACGAAGGCACGGAGCGGCACAAAGAAGGATAAAGCTTCCGGTACGTGCAATCTTCCTCCCTGCCCTGCAACGCAAAACCTTCTTGATCTCTTAGTGCGTTTCACATTCTTCGTGTACCTCCGTGCCGATGTGTCTTCGTGGTTCGTCGGTCAGCCCAGGTTGCTCTGAACGCTGGATATCAGGGAAGCACGATGGGCCATCCCTTGTCTGTAGGGTGAAAAAAAGTCCACCCCTCGGGATGGACTTTCGCTCTTCCTTTTTCACGAGGGTACATCATACGCATACCGCTCGTTCAGGAAGTATCAAAATTCAATCAGCGGCCGCGCTCATTGTTGCCCTTGCCACGCCTCGAGCCATCCTGGTTGAAATCGCGGTCTTCGGTGCGGTTGGTGCCGCCGCCGTTCTGGGCACCTGTCTGCGTCGTATCCGGCGCGCCGCTCTGACTGCGCTCCTGCGTGGGCTGGTTGTTGCCGAGTTGTTTGCGTAACTCACTGCGCTTCTTGTGTTGTCCCATATCGAAGAATTTGCAGGTGTGGCACATAAACAGTGCCAGTCGGCGGGGCCGATCTTAGGGGATCCTGTTAAGTTCACCTTAATAAGAGGCTTCTGAACGGGATATGCCGGATCGATCGTTCCCTCCGGGGCCGTCGAGTGTTCGCATTCGGGCAGGGCTCCTGGCTCTGCGCGGTTTCTGGCCGGGGTTGTTGAGCCGAACCCAGCAGCAGTAAAGGTTCGTATCCCTACGAATCGGCGACGAGGATCGCATTGTGTGGGCGAAGCAAGCCGGCTGCATCTTCCCGGCCGATGAAGATGCTCTTGTTGAGCGGAATCAGCGGTACTTAGGAAAGCCTTTCTTTAGAAGTTAAATCGGAGCTGCACGACTCCCCAAGACGAGCCTCCCCGTTTTGATGGCACGGATTGGCGGGCTACTGATTACGTCCTTCCACAATCAGCCGGTTGATTGTTTCTCTTATTTATACCTTTTCGGGTATAGAGGCGGTCTTTTTGTTTCGATTATACCCGTTGGGGTATTAAATGAATTAATAGGTATGTATTTGTACCCTAAAGGGTATAGAAATGCCACTCTCCGCCTTTGTAAAAGAGAAAAGAAAAGCGGTCAAGCTTACACAGCCCGAGTTGGCTGAAAAAGCCGGTGTGGGTCTGCGCTTTGTACGCGATCTGGAACAAGGTAAGGATAGTTTGCGCCTCGATAAGGTAAATCAGGTGTTGCAGCTTTTCGGATACGAAGTGGGCGCAGTTAAAAAGGAAAGCCCATCCCTTCCGTGAGCAGGCGCTGCGTGGAAAATTGTTATTAATGAGAAAAGCAGCCATTCATGTAGCAGCACTAGTAGCTGGTTGGCTCACACAAGATGAGCAGGGTTATCATTTTGTGTATGACAAAACGTATCTCGCAAAGCCCGATACCCAACCCGTCAGCCTGACCCTGCCGAAGCAGGAAATGCCCTATACTTCGAATGTCCTGTTTCCTTTTTTTGACGGTCTTCTTCCCGAAGGCCGTTACTCGATATTGCTGAGAAGAACTGGAAGTTGAATCCGCGGGATCGCATGGGACTCTTGCTGGCCTGCTGTAAAGATTGTATCGGTGCCGTCAGCGTAATCCCGCTAAACGGAGAGGCCTTATGAGCCGGTGCCTGTATTGCTATCAGTCACTGGCGGACGGCCAGCCGGATTTTCACCCCTCCTGCTCCCGGAAAGTATTCGGCCATCCGGTGCCGCCCGCGCTGCCTTACACGGAAGCCGAGCTGGAGCCCCTCGCAAAAGAAGTCATTCAAAGTCAGACCGCGGTCACGGGCGTTCAGGCGAAATTGTCCTTGCACATCTCCGGTACTACTACGGAGGGCATCGGGAAACGATTCACGATCGTCGGTTTGTGGGGCGGCTATACACTCAAGCCACCCTCGACCCTGTACCCGCAATTGCCGGAAGTGGAAGATCTGACGATGCACCTGGCCGCTGCCGCAAAAATAAAAACGGCTCACACGCACTCATTCGCTTACAATCGGGTAATCTGGCTTACATCACCAGCAGAGTAGACCGTACCGGAAAACACAAGCTGGCAATGGAAGATCTATGTCAACTTACGGAAAGACTCACGGAAGACAAATACCAGGGCAGTTATGAACAAATAGCCAGAACCATACGGAAGTACGCTGCCACGCCCCGACTGGATGTGGTGAATTTCTTTGAAGTCGTACTTTTTTCCTTCAAACAGCGGTATAAAGCCATCCTGGAAGAACGGATCAACCGGATCAGCTGAAGAGTCGTTCTTCAGTTATCGGGCAGTCTAAATGTGTATCCAGCTCTGTAACCGGAAAAAATAAACCCCTCGAAAATCAAGGGGTTTTGTTGATGATGTGTGGCCTCGCCAAGAATCGAACTTGGATCTGGAGCTTCGGAAACTCTTATACTATCCATTGTACTACGAGGCCGGAAGGGCAGCAAATGTAAGGAAAGTTTGGATTGGGCGGCGGTTTCCTTTCAAGCTCATGTACTCATCTCATTTAAGCCTTTTTCCCCTCACCCCCACCCCGCTCCCGAAAGCTGAGGGGAGCGTCCACTGATAAGGGTTCCTGCTCCCTCTCCTTTTGGGAGAGGGCCGGGGTGAGGGACCTAAGTAACTGCAAGCAGGCTTGATTTAGATAGAAAGAAAGCGAGAACAACAGCATGGCGGTTAAGTAAACGACATTGCTAAAGTGAATCCATGATTGGGTAGGCTCGCTCACCGCGCATCATCCTCACACCTGTTCCGGCCGGTGCCTTTCCTCGCCCCGCTTCACATTGTGCAGGAAGTGGTGGTCGAAGCCCCGCTCGGCCTTTTGCAGGCGCACCAGGCAGCCATAATGAATCGAAAAAGCGTCGAAGGAATCCTGCAGCGCCACTTCCCGCACATGCGCCAGCACACTGCGGATGACACCGCCATGCGTAACGATGGCCACCGGACCATCGGGCTGCGGCAACGTTTCCAGAAAGTGTACCACCCGCTCGTAGAGCTGGGTATAGCTTTCCCCGCCGGGAATGCACACGTTCACGAAGTCATCCATCCAGGCCTTCAGCGGCACCGGGTCGATGCTATCCCAGCCCAGCAGTTCCCACTCGCCGCAATGTATTTCCTTTAGGCGGTCGTCGAAGCGGATGGGGTAGGTGGGAAAGAGCTGCTCGGCCAGTTTGCGGCAGCGCTGCAGCGGACTCGAATACACGGCGGCAAAGCGCTCCGGCAGGTGCGGGGCAATGGCAGCCGCTTCCTCGGCAAAGGTTTCCGTCACGTCGAGGTCAGACTGCCCGTAGCAGATCCCTTTTTCAATGGCCGGGGTGGTATGGCGGATCAGGTATATTTCCATAAAAGCACGATGGTCAAATAACACACCAGCTCGGTCACTTGTTGCAGCGCCCCCAGGCAATCGCCCGTGTAGCCGCCGATCCAGCGGGTGAAATAGCGACGCGCCCACCACAGCAGTGCGGCCGCGGGCAAAACCACCAGCGCGCACAGGGGCGGCAGCACAATCAGGGGCAACAGACCAAAGAGAGCAGCCATTCCGAAGGCGCCTGCGCGCAGCCGTTCGGAGGCGAGGGGCTTGGCCTTGCTGCCTTCCTGCACCACGTATTGCGAACTTTGAATGAGACCCACCGATACAAAGCGGCTGAAAGCATGGGCCAATACCAGCAGGACCGCGTAGTGAAAAAGGGATAGTCCCGTGTCGAGCAATGCCACAAGCAGGTAAAATTTCAGGAGGAGTACGAAGAAGAGTCCGGCTACGCCAAAAGTGCCGAGCCGGCTGTCTTTCATGATGGTGAGGATCTGGTCTTTGCTCCAGCCGCCGCCAAAGGCATCGCAGCAGTCGGCGAAGCCGTCTTCATGAAAGGCCCCCGTGATGAGCAGGGTGCCCCCCATGGCCAGCAGCACGGCCACCTCTTTGAGCCCGGCAAGATGTGACGCCGCGAATACGGCGAAATGTCCCAGGGCTACGATCCAGCCCACCAGCGGAAAGTAGCGCGCCGAGCGCTGCAGGTAGTCGGGATGATGATCTACCCACCGCGATACCGGCAAGCGGGTGAGAAACATCACAGCAGTTAAAAACAGGCGGAGTTCGCGTTTCATGTGTCGGTGCGGGAAGATACGCCCGCGCTGTCAAAGGAGGCCATCTCGTTGAGGAAGGCCACCGCCGCCCGGAGCAGGGGCATGGCCAGGGCCGCGCCGGTGCCCTCACCCAGGCGGAGTCCGAGTTGCAGCAAGGGGCGCGCGCCCAGGTGGCGCAGCAGGGCTTCATGTCCGCGCTCGGCGCTGCCGTGGGCAAAGAGGCAATGCGCAAGCACGGAGGGCGAAAACTCCAGTGCCACCAGCAAAGCGGCCGTGGCGATAAATCCATCCACCACGATGATCATCCCTTTCCTTGCTGCTTCGCGGTAAGCGGCGGCCATCATCACGATCTCGAAACCGCCGACCTGCTGCAGCAATTGCCGGGGATCGCCGGCATACTGATCGAGGCGGTGAAAACGGTACACCTCTTCCAGCGTTGCTTTCTTGGTGGCGAGTTGCGCTTCGTTGGCGCCCGTGCCCGTACCGATGCAATCCTGCAGCGGGATCCGCGTGAGGGCACTCATCAGCAGTGCGGCACTCGAAGTGTTGCCGATGCCCATCTCGCCGAAGGCGATGCAATTGCTCCCCGTGGCGGCGACGCGCGCCACGGCGGCGGCGCCGGCATCGGCTGCCCGCGTCAGTTGCTCCTCCGACATGGCCGGCCCCTTCCGGTAGTCCTGGGTGCCGCGCCCGGCAGGCGTATCGTAGAAATGCGGGTGCTGCACCCTGTCGAAGGGAGTGGCCACCCCGGCGTTGATGACATGCAGGTTAATGTCGTGGAGGCGGCAGAAGACGTTGATCGCCGCGCCGCCGTTCAGGAAGTTGTGTACCATCTGGGCTGTTACCGCCTGCGGGTACGGATTCACCAGCCCTGTGGCGGCAATACCGTGGTCGCCGGCAAATACCAGCAAATGGGGGTTCCGGATCTCGGGTGTTTCCGTTCCCTGGATCAGCCCGATGCGCAGGGCCAGTGCTTCCAGCATTCCCAGCGCGCCCGGGGGCTTGGTTTTAGTATCGATCTTGTGCCGGATTTTTTGTTCGAGTTGGTTCATCTTGTTCATGCTTTCAGTTCACAAAAAGAGTAGATGGTCTCGGGACGTGCTTCGGTAAAGCAATCGTCGTTCGGGTCGCGGGGAGCCGGGTAGCTGCGTTGCAGGATGGCGCCGCGCTCAAAGGAAACCGGCTGTAGAAATACTGGTCCGTCGAATACGAAGGAATGATACTCGCCGTTCTCGCCGCAGGGATCGGTACTGCCGGGCAGCCGGCGGAGGAAGTCTGCATTCAGAAGGCAGCCGCAGCAGGAGCGGGGGAGAGCCGTTTCGTTGACGCTGACGATCACGGCCTTGAATCCATCCCGGATGAAGCGCTCCGCCAGTTCCCCCGTGTTGCTGCCCCAAAGCGGGTAGATGCCGCTGATGCCGTCTTTCGCGAGCAATCCGTTGCGATACTGCCGCAGGTCTTCGAGAAAGATATCGCCATACAGGGCATGGGTAAAGCCTTCAGTTGCCAGGGCCTTATGGGTCGCCCGCATCCGCTCTTCGTAAGCGCTCATGGTGGGTTGGTCGCTCAGCTCGATGAAACTCACGGGCAGTCCGAGCGCCTGCGCCTGTCGCTCTATGAGCTCTTTTGGTACGCCATGCAGCGACACCCGCCCCTTATGCAGCACGGTCACGAGCCTGCCGATCGCAATGCCCTCCTGCCGCGCGGCCTGCAGGCATAACGCGGAATCTTTTCCACCGCTCCAATTGAGAAATGCTTTCATTCAATCAAAATTCAAAAGTCATAAGTCAAAAGACCTTGCGGTTGGGAGTGTGTTGCGGGATGCGTAGCGTCTTTGATTCGGTAAAGTAAAAAGTCAAAATGCAAAAGTCAAAAGACCTTGCTGCACGGGTTTCTCCTGTAGCTCAAACAGCTTGAGGTTTGAGGAAGAAGGAAAGGTCATAACAGCGGAGTCCCTTTTTGACTTTTGAATTTTGACTCTTGAATTCCCCGGCTTAGAACCCGATCCTCACACCGCCATATGCATTGAAGCCGGGGGTATTGTACCCGTAGATCTCCTGGTATTTCGCGGAGGTTACATTGCGCAGGTCGGCAAAGAAGCGAAGCTTTTTCCAGGGCAGCGCATATTCGGCATATACATTCAGCAGCACGTAACTGTTGAGGGTGACCGTTTGTGTACGGAAGGTCGTCCTGTCGAAATACTGGTCCTGCACCCGCCCCGCAGCCAGGGTCTGTATATTGCCCTGGAAGCGGCCCTTGCTGAAGCCGAGCGTCAGCGCCACGGTTTCTTTCGGACGGCGGAACAGGTTGTAGTAAGCCGTGTCTTTGGCGCCTACTTTGGTGAAGATCTCACCATCGGCATAGCTGTAGAACAGTTTGGCGTATACATGCTCGCTGAACTGCACTTTTCCGTCGATCTCCAGTCCGTGGTCTTTCTGGCGGTCGCGGTTGATGTAGCGCGACTGGAAGGTTGTCGGGTCGGTAAAGAAGACCATCAGGTTCTTTACATCGCGGTTGAACCAGGTCGCACGGAGACTGGCCGTTCCGTCGGCCGATAGCAACTGCAGGCCCGCTTCATAGTTGATCGACTGCTCGGGCTTCAGCTCGCGGTTGCCGAATTCCGAGAAAAGCTGGTAGAGGCTCGGCGTCCGGAAGCCGCTCGACAGGTTGGCGAAAAGCTTGACCTGCCGGTTGAGCAGGTAGGAGGGGTTGATGTTCCAGGCAAAGTGGCTGCCATAGTCCGAATGGTTGTTGAAGCGGCCGCCTGCCTCGATGTTGAAGCCGCTCTGGTGGCTCCACTGGGCGTTCGCATAGGCACCGAACTGGCGGTGACGGACACTGTCGGCCGAGAATTCGGTGGTGTCGTTGCCCCAGCTGGAAATGCTGCCGTAGGTCTGGCTCATAGACGATTGCCGGTAATCGGCGCCTACGGTCAGCTTCACGGGCTTCAGATCAACCGCATAAAAGGCTTCTCCGAAGTGTTCGCCCGCCGTATAGCGGGTGTGATTGTATTTGTCCCACAGGTTGGGTGTCAGCGTGGAGTCGTCGGTGAAGCGGCGGCGGGTGCTGTTGTAGTTATACAGGAGGCGCAGTCTGCCGCTGCCGATTTTCAGGTCGCCGCGGAGGCCGCCCTGCAGGTTGCGGTTCGCATAGGTATAGTCGAGGGCATCGCTGTAGTCGCCGGCGTCGAGGTTGCCCGAAACTTCGGTATAACGCAGGTAGGTCTGCACATGCACCTTCGGTGTAAACTGGTAGCCCACCGATGCGTCGGCGCCGGTTTGCCTGAAGCCGTTGGCGGCAAAAGCCTTTTCGCCGGGCGGGGTGGCCGCTTCGCTGATGCCTTTGGTGGTGAAATGGTTGGCGCCCAGCGTGTAATCGAACCGGCCGGAGCGCCCGTTGATGTTGGCCGCGCTGCGAACCGTGTTGAAGCTGCCGTAACTGAGGAGGGCGCTGCCCTGCACCTTGTCGGCCCCGGCCTTTCGGGTGATGATGTTGATGACGCCGGCGATGGCGTCGCTGCCATAGAGCGTACCCTGGCTGCCCTTCAGGATCTCGATCCGCTCCACACGCTCGATGGGAATAAGACGCAGGTCGAAGTTGGAGCCGATGCCGCTGGCATCATATACGGGCACACCGTCAATGGTGACCAGTGTATGCTCCACACGGGCGCCGCGCACGTAAAGGTTCTTGTCTTTACCCGGATTGCTCCAGGCACCGTTGATGAACAGTCCGCCCTGCTCGGAGAGCAGCTGCGTCAGGTCGCGGCTGCCGGCGCGCTCAATGGCGGAGCGGTCGATGACGATCACCACCTTGCCGGTGGCCGAAGTCTTCAGGGGCGACTTGGTGGCGGAAACCACTACTTCTTCAAGAGAACGGGAGGAGTCGGCGGCATTTTTTTGCGCCAACAGGGGGCTGCTGGTAATCAGTGCAGCCACCACGAGTGTCTTTTTCATGCGAAAAGATTTTTGGTGACTGCTTCCGGTGGATCGTTAGAAACAAAAAGCGTAGCGATACCCTTTCCATTCCTTGCTTTTCACCCGAAAGCAAAACTGGTGTAATGGCAGCGGCAGGTCTTCTGGCTTGGCCTGTTGGGCGCCTTCCCATTCCGTATTTCTACGAAACAGTGGCAAGTTGCCCGGGCCTGATTCATTCGATATTCGATATTCCTCAGGGGCCTCACAGCTACGGGGATAGCTCCTGATTCCAACAGGATTCCCTTTTAATCCTCCTGCCCGCGGTAACGGGGGAAGAACCGTTGCGGCGGCGAAGATAGAGGGATTGGTTGATAGGTTGGTAAGTTGATAGGTTGGTTGGTTGATAAGTTGATTGGTTGATAAGTTGATCGGCTGGTAAGTTGATACATTGACAGGTGGATTGGTTGATTGGCGATGCTGGTTACCTGGCACCCCTGTTCGCTGCTCATTCCGTATACCCAATACCCAATACCCAATACCCAATACCCAATACCCATTCCCTCCCCCCATCCCTTCACCCGCTAATCGCCAATCGCTTTCCCGCTTTCTCGTTACATTAGTTGCAATGAACGCTCCCCGTCCCACCCTCCGTTTGTTTGATTTTACGATGATCGTCGTGTCGCTGGTCATCGGTATGGGCATATTCCGTACACCGGTGAATGTGGCGCAGGATGCCCCCAATGTGGCCACCTTCTTCGGCATCTGGCTGGCCGGTGGCATTGTGGCACTCTGCGGTGCGCTTACCTATGCCGAGATCGGGTCTCGCATGCCGGTGACCGGTGGGTATTACAAGGTGTTCTCCTACGCCTACCATCCCTCTATCGCCTTTGCCATCAACTGCGTGATCCTGGTGAGCAACGCGGCTTCGCTTGCAGGGGTAGCCCTGATCGGCGGAGAGTATATTTCTGCGGTACTCCTGCCCTTGTTTGGCGGCGCGTTCTCGCCCGCTGCAGCACATGCGCTGGAGATGGGCATCGCCTTCGGCGCCATTGCACTTTTTTACGGGGTGAACCTGCTGGGGCTAAAGCTCAGTGCGCGCACACAAAGCGCACTGATGATCATCAAGATCGTGCTGATCCTGCTGCTCATCGCGCCGCTCTTTTTCGTGGAGGCACCCGCAGTTCCCGCTGTGGCGGCAGCAACTGCATCGCCTACGCTCAACCAGTACCTGCTGGCCTTCGGGAGCGGATTGGTGGCCGTCAGCTTTACCTATGGCGGCTATCAGCAAACGATCAACTTCGGCGCCGAAGTGCGCGAGCCGGCGCGCAACCTGCCGCGGGGTATCTTCTTCGGCATCTTCATCATCATCGCTCTGTACCTGTCGATCAATTATGCTTACGTAAAAGTGATTGGGTTTGAACAACTGAAAGGCAGTACCAATATCGCCGCCATTATGGCCGGACGTGTGTTCGGCGCCAATGCCGAGAAGATACTTTCAGTTTTCCTGTTCCTGGGTGTGCTGGCCTACGTGAACGCCCTGCTGCTCAGCAACCCCCGCGTGATGTATGCCATGAGTGAAGACGGCATCCTGCCTGCAGCCTTCCGCAGGCGCCACCCACGTACGGGCGTGCTGGTGCTGCCGCTCACCATCTTCGCCCTGCTCTGCATGCTGATTGTATTCTGGGCCGAGCGCTTCAACTACGTGCTGAAATTTTCCATCTTCCTCGACAGCTTCGGTATGGTGCTGTCGGCCGCCACCATTTTCGTGCTGCGCCGGCGCACAAAGCACCTCGATGGCACCGGCATTTTCCGCATGGCGCTCTTCCCGCTGCAGCCCCTCCTGTTCATCGCTGCCTACCTGCTGGTGGCCGGCAGCCTGCTGATACAGGATACGGCCATCGCCCTGCAGGGACTCGCCGTGGTGGCCGTATTTATACTGATCTATTTCGTAACGCGCTCTTTCCACAAACCGAAAGCATGAACGACCTGTCGCATATTCTGAACGAGCTGGGCGAAGACCGGGAGCAGTACTTCCGCGCCATGGCCCCGCCGCTGATGCAAACCAGCAATTTCGCCTTTCCCACGGTGGAGGCCCTGCGCCAGGCTTTTGCCGACGAGATGGGCGGCTATCTCTATAGCCGCGGCCTCAATCCTACGATCGACATCCTGCGCCGCAAGCTGGCCGCGCTGGATGGTGCCGAAGACGCCCTGGTGTTTGCCAATGGTGCGGCGGCCATATTCGCCGGTGTGCTGGCCCATGTGAAGGCGGGCGATCATATCGTCTCCGTAAGGCAGCCCTACTCCTGGGCGCAGAAAACCTTCGACCTGATCCTCACCCGTTTTGGCATCGAGACGACCTATATCGACGGAACCAGCCTCGGGCAGTTCGAGGAAGCCTTGCGTCCGAATACGAGCTTTATCTATCTCGAGTCGCCGAACTCCTGGGACTACCGCATCCAGCCTCTGGCTGCGGTAGCGGGGCTGGCCCGGAGCCGCGGCATCACCACCCTGATCGACAACAGTTATTGCACGCCGCTGTGGCAGCGCCCCCACGAGCTGGGCATCGACCTGTGTATGCAGACCGCCACCAAGTACATCGGCGGTCACAGCGACACGCTGGGCGGCGTGCTTACGGGCAGTGCGGAGCGCATAAGGCGCATTTTCGAGACCGATTACCTGGCCATTGGCAGCGGTGTGTCGCCTTTCAATGCCTGGCTGCTGCTGCGCGGATTGCGCACCTTGCCCCTTCGGCTCGAGCGCGTGGCCCGGAGCACTGAACTGGTACTGGCCTTTTTGCGCAGCCATCCCGCGATCGCCGGTATCCTGTTCCCGCTCGATCCCGCCTTTCCGCAGTATGAGCTGGCCCGCCGGCAGATGAAGGGGGCGGGCGGCTTGCTGACCATTACCCTCAAAGAAGGGACGGTGGAGCGGATCACCCGTTTCTGCGAGTCCCTGAAGCATTTTCTCATGGCCGTGAGCTGGGGCGGCTATGAGTCGCTGGTGATTCCCCGTTGCGCCGGCCTGGCACCCGAAGCCTTCGATGCAGCCAACCCGGAGCATCAGTACATCCGGCTCTATATCGGTCTCGAAGACCCCGGCTACCTGATCGCCGACCTGGAACAGGCATTGTCACTACCCGGGTAAGGACCGGCATTCCTGCGCTTCACCTATCCCTCCCCGTTCCCCGCAGCGCCACACTGCTGCGTAACGCCAATGCTCCAACCAACCTCCCAGAACCTTCCAAAACCTCCCGGAACCTCCCAGAACCCCCTAAACCTTCTAAACCTCCCAGAACCCTTCATCAAATCCTTTTTCCGCCCCTCTCATTTTCTTTTATTTTTACGCCCATGAAAAAACCAATCGGCTGCTTACTGGGTTTGCTCCTGTGGGGCACGGCATGGTCTCAGGAGAAATGGGACCTGCGCCGCTGCGTAGAGCATGCCATGAACAACAACATATCGGTGCGCCAGCAGGATGTGCAGGCCCGTCTGGCCCGGCTCACCCTTGATCAGTCGCGGCTGGCGCAGATACCGAACCTGAATTTTACCTCCAACCTGGGGCTGAACAGCGGTCGAAGCATCGACCGGGTAACGAACCAGTTTACCAACAATACCATCTTTTTCAATACGTTCAGCCTGCAGACGAACGTAGATATCTTCAACTTCTTTTCGCGGCAGCATGCCATCGCTGCCAATCGTCTCGAGGCCATGGCACAGGGTGCCTTCACCCAGAAGATCAAGAACGATGTGGCGCTGAATGTGGCCACCAACTACCTGCAGGTGCTGCAGGCCCGTCAGCAGGTGCAGGTGCTGCGGGTGCGGCAGCGGCAGACGGAAGCCCAGCTCGAAGTGACGCGCAAACAGGTGAAAGCCGGCGCCCTCCCCGAGCTGAATGCCGCCCAGATGGAGGCACAATTGGCTCAGGACAGCTCCAACATCGTCAATGCCAAAACCCTGGAGATCCAGACCCTGTTCAACCTGAAGGCGTTGCTCGCCCTCGATGCCGCCCAGGAGTTCGACGTGCTGACGCCGCCCGTGGAAGTCATCCCTGTAGAGCCGCTTGCTTCACTCGAGCCTTCATCCGTATATACACTGGCACTGCAAAACCTTCCGCAGCAGCAGGTAAACAGCCTGCGCCTGCAGGCGGCCCATAAGAATGTGGCTGCATCCCGCGCAGCGATGCTGCCCACCGTATCGATGTTCGGATCCCTGCAAACCAATATTTCCAGCAATAAGATCGTTCCGGATCTGGCCAGCGTACGCCCGGCCGGCGTAAAGCAGGTGGGGGTGGTGCAGGGCACCAACCAGGCCGTGGTGACACCCAGCTTCGATTTCGACTTCATCGCCAATCCCTACAGCACCCAGTTTCGCGACAACCTGAGCAAAGGCTTGGGCTTCCAGATCAATGTGCCCATTTTTAACGGTGCACAGGCGCGCACGCAGTGGAAGCGGGCACAGCTGAACGTGCAGAGCGCCAACCTGCAGTTGCAGCTCGACACGCTCACCCTGAAGAACGATATTTACCGGGCGCATGCCGATGCCATCAATGCCCTGGAGAAATACAATGCTGCCGTTAAAGCGGTAGATGCTGCACAGAAAGCCTATGACTTCGCCAACCGCCGCTACAATGTGCAGATGCTGAGCACCATCGAACTGCTGAATACACAGACGGCCCTGAACCGCGCACAGCTGGAGAAAGTGTCGGCGCAGTTTGAGTATGTGTTCCGCATGAAGCTGCTTGAGTTCTACAAAGGACAGGGGTTGAAGTTGTAGAATATTTAATATTTATCAGTTAACAGGTAATTTTTAGTAGGTCCTGAACGCAGCGAGGAAAGCTGGCCAGGAGCAGCATACCAGCAAACAAAAACACTGACAAACCACCCAAAATGAATAAAACGGTTAAATGGATTCTTATCGGCGTCGCTCTGATCCTTGTGGTGATGGTGGGCCTGAAAATGGCCTCCGGCGATTCCGAAACCGGAGTGAAAGTGGCCACTGAGAAAGCAGTCAGCCGCTCGATCACCGAAACGGTTAATGCCAGCGGAAAGATCTATCCTGAAGTGGAAGTAAAAGTGAGCTCCGACATTTCCGGGGAGATCGTGGAGCTGACCGTGCAGGAAGGCGACAGCGTGCGTAAGGGCCAGGTGCTCGCACGCATCTTCGCCGATATCTACTCTTCGCAGCGCGACCAGGCAGCGGCCCAGGTGGCCCAGTCGCAGGCCCAGGTAGCCAACAGTGCAGCGGCAATTGCTGCGCTCAAGGCGCAGATGGACCAGGATCGTCTTGCCTACAACCGCAACAAGCAGCTCCTCGACGAGAAGGTGATCTCGCAGGCCGAGTTTGAGCAGTTTGCCACCCGCCTCGAAGCTTCCACCTCCAACTACAATGCCGCATTGCAGGGCATCCGTGCCGGGCAAGCCGGAGTGCAGGGATCGCGTACCCAGCTGGCCATGGCCAACAAGAACCTGCAGCGGGCAACGATCGTGGCACCGATGAATGGCATCGTGTCGCAGCTCAGTGTCAAGAAAGGCGAGCGCGTGGTGGGAACGGCACAGATGGCCGGTACCGAGATGCTGCGCGTAGCCGATATGGGTACGATCGAAGTTCGGGTGGATGTGGGTGAAAACGATGTGGTAAAAGTGCATACCGGCGACAGCGCCGACGTACAGATCGATGCCTACAACAACCGGAAGTTCCGCGGCGTGGTCACTCAGATCGCCAGCAGCACGGTGAAGTCGGGCGGCATGACTGCCGCCGCGGGCAACGATGTGACCAATTACGAAGTACGTATCCGCCTGGATCCTTCTTCTTATGCCGACCTGATCGATCCGGCGCGCCCGCGCACCTTCCCCTTCCGTCCGGGAATGAATGCCAGTGCCGATATCAAAACCCGGCGCGTTGAGAGCGCGTTGTCGATTCCCATCACGTCGGTGGCGGCACGCGTAAAGGGCAGTGATAAGAATCTTGATGACCGCAAACAGGAAAACAAGAAAGAAGAAGAGGAAGGTATTGATGAGGCCGAAGCCAACACCGGTGATGAGATCGAGGAAGTGGTGTTTGTGCTGAAGGCCGACAAGACCGTAGAGAAGCGGGTCATCAAAACCGGTATCCAGGATATCAACTTCATCGAAGTGCTCAGTGGCCTGAAGGCCGGAGAGGAAGTGGTATCGGCACCTTTTAATGCCGTCAGCAAAACCCTCAAGAACGGTGAGAAAGTGCGGGTGGTGAAGAAGGAAGAATTGTTTGACAAGAAAAAGTAAAGATGGCGAATACGGATACGATGCGTTTTGGTGTAATCGGCAGTGGCAGCTGGGCTACGGCGCTGGTCAAGATCCTTACGGATAATGGCCATACGGTGAACTGGTGGGTGCGCAACGATAAGCAAAGCGATTATATCCAGAAGCGGCGTCATAATCCGCAATACCTTCCGACGGCCTACCTCAACGTAGCGCTCCTGCGTATTGCCACCGACGTGATGCAGGTAATGCAGTCTTCGGACGTGCTGGTGCTGGCCGTTCCTTCGGCCTATATCAAAGACGTGCTCGGACAGGTCGATCCTGCGGTACTTCGCGAAAAGAAGATCCTCTCCGCCATGAAGGGGATCGTTCCCGGGCACGACGTGTTGCTCAACGAGTACCTGTCGGAGCACTTCGGCCTTCCCATCCGTAACTATTTTGCCGTGCTCGGGCCCTGCCATGCCGAGGAAGTGGCGGCGGAGAAACTGTCGTACCTGACCTTCTCCGGGCTGGATGAGGCCGCCACGGCACAGATCGCCGATGCCTTTCATACCCCTTACATCAACACGGTTACCAACCACGATATCCTGGGTGTACAGTATGCTGCCGTGCTGAAGAACATTTATGCCCTGGGCGCCGGTATTGCCCACGGACTTGAGTACGGCGACAATTTCCTGAGCGTATATATCGCCAACAGCGCCGACGAGATGGCCGGTTTTCTGCAGAAGGCCGGAATCGAGCACATCGAGGTTGGGAAGCACGAGCTGGTAGACCCGGTGACGCACAAGAAGGATATCAACTATGCCGCCTCCGTTTACCTCGGCGACCTGCTGGTGACCTGCTATTCGCTCTACAGCCGCAACCGCACTTTCGGGGCCATGATCGGCAAGGGCTACACAGTGCAGTCCGCTCAGCTCGAAATGAACATGGTGGCAGAAGGCTACAATGCCTGCAAGTGCATGTTCCATATCAACCAGAAAGTGGGCGCCGACATGCCCATCGCACAAACGATCTACCGTATACTATGGGAGAAGTTGCCGCCGGCGCAGGGATTTGAGGAAATCGAGCAGGTGCTGGTATAAGCACAACACCGGCCCTTCCCGCTAAGGCGGGACAGGCTCACCGGGGCAGATAAAGAAGGTTGCCTGCGCAGGGTTTCTTTGCGTTGTTTCAATTATTCGATACCTCATCCCTAAGTCCTCTCCAGCAGTGACTTACCCTTGCTCAAACTGAAGAAGGGATTTGGTGTTGAGTAGACTGTAGTCTGAAGAAACGGCTTTAACGCAGAGGGCGGGGAGCGTTTCGCAGAGTCCACCAAGCCTCTACGCGGCCAACAGCCAAGTAAAGACGATTACAGATAGCTACTGTTCTTGATTTCACAAACGGAAGAGAAGCCCTTCAGGCAGCGGGAAGCCGTTCTCTGCCCGATTGGCCTCTCCTGTTGTCCGCACCTATGGAGTGTGAGGCTTTAAGAAAAACCGTTTGGACTTCAAAGAACGCGAAAGCGAAGAGCAGCCTCTGCGATCTCTGCGAAACGCTTCGTGATCTCTGCGTTAAACAGCCCACTCAGGCACTCATGCTGCATCAGACTCCTCTGCCAGCACCAATACCTTACCTCCTCCACAGTATGGAGAAGGGTAAGCCGAGAAAGAGGGGCCGGGGGCAGGTTACACGAACAGCTCCGCAGCCAGGCCATCCGCCCGCAGCATCCCGTCGTTTGTCAGGGCAAACCCGTTCGTTGTTTCCCTTATAAGTCCTTCCCGTAGAAATACGTTCAGCCGGCGCCGGATGTTTTCGGTTTCTCCTACCGTTGCCTGCGCCTGCACCTGGTGTAGGTCGATGCCTTCCATCGTGCGCAGCGCAATCATCAGGTATTCGTTCAGGCGCTGCTCCCGCGTCAGTTCCTCCCTTTCTTCTGGGAGATGGCCGTTGCCGATTTCCCGTATATACACGGAGTTGTTCGCAATGTTCCAGCTGCGGCAAGTTCCGTTGAAGGAGTGGGCCGAAGGGCCGATGCCAAGGTAGGGGCGTGCCTGCCAGTAGGACGAATTGTGACGGCTGCGCTTGCCGGGGCGGGCGAAGTTCGAGACCTCGTAGTGCTCGTAGCCGGCATGGCGCAGCCAATGCATCAGCAGCAGAAACTGGCGGGCCTGCTGCTCGTTGTCGACATCCGGTTTCTCTTTCCGGCCGATCTGCTTATGAAGCGGTGTCCGTTCTTCTACGGTCAGCGCGTAGCAGGAGAGGTGCGGAATGCCATAGCCGATCGCCGTTTCCACATTGGCCTGCCAGCGTTCGTCGCTGAGCAGGGGAGAGCCATAGATCAGGTCGATGCTGAAGTTATCGAAGCCCGCAGCCAGGCTGTCTTCGATGCAGGTACGGGCATGTGCCGCCGAATGGGCGCGGTTCATCCAGCGCAGTTCCTCCTCGAAGAAAGACTGTACGCCGATGCTCAGCCGGTTGATGCCCAGGGCCTTCCAGGATTTCAGGCGGGCGGGGTTGATATCGTCGGGATTGGTCTCAAACGTGATCTCGGCATCATCGCTGACGCGGAAGCGCGTGCGGAGCGTGTTGAGCAGGGCGGCCGTTTCCGCCTCGGTCAGCAGGCTGGGGGTGCCGCCTCCGAAGTAAATGGTTTCTACAGGACGCTCGCCCAGGTAAGCCTGCCGGAGGGCTATTTCTTTTTGCAAGGCCTCCACCAGAGCGTCCTTGTGTCGCAAGGAGGTCGTGAAGTGGAAGTTGCAGTAGTGACAAGCCTGCTTACAAAAGGGGATATGCAAATAAATTCCGGCCAACGGCGTTAAGGTTTGGGTGTTCCAAAATACATTTACCAACGTGCGTGCGAAGATACACCGGGGTTTCGCCCTGCTCTTGTTAATGCTGGCTTCGGTTGCGGCCGGTGCACAGTATACCGTGCGCTACCGGATTGAGGATTCGGCCGGGAAGGGGCCGCCTCCCGTTTTGACCGGACGCTTTGCCGGGGCTGAAGATGCCGAGGCCTATGTGGCCGCACTGCCCGCCCGCCTGCAGGCCCAGGGTTATGTAACCGCTTCTGTTGATAGTATCCGCCTGGGTTCCAAAGAGGCGCAGGTGACACTCTACATCGGCCGGCGCTACCGTTGGGCGCGCCTGCGCACACGATCCGGGGATGATGACCTTTTCAACGCCCTGCGCTTTAACCGGGCTGAATTCGAGCAGCGGCCCCTCGACTTTCCCGCCCTGCGCCAGCTGCAGGAGCGCCTGCTCGCCCGGCTGGAGGAGACCGGCCATCCCTTCGCAAAGATCTGGCTCGACAGCCTGCGTGTGGAGGGTGAGGAGGTGAGTGGCCTGCTTGCCATCGAACGGGGCTTGCTTTACCGGGTGGACAGCATCCGCGTGTATGGCGATGTCAACATCAATAACGAACTGCTGCAGCGCCACCTCGACCTTCCCAACGGCTCGGTTTACAACAAGCGCAGGCTGCAGGAAGTAGACCGCCGCCTGGCCGAGCTCACTTATGTGGAACTGGAGCGTCCCTCCGACCTGACCCTGCTGGCTACCGGCTCGGTGCTCAATGTATACCTGAAAAACCGGCGCAATAACCAGGTCAATGCCCTGATAGGACTACTGCCCAATCCGGAGCGGGGCGGGGGGCGCAGTTTCCAGCTGACCGGCGAAGCCAACCTGCTGCTGCGCAATTCGCTGGGTGGCGGCGAAACCATCGCGCTCAACTGGCAGCAGTTGCAGCTAGGCTCGCCGCGCCTGCAGCTGGGCTATGAGCAGCCCTACTTCCTGCGAAGCCCGGTGGGCTTTGCTTTTGCTTTCGAGATGTTTCGCAAGGATACCACGTTCCTCAACCTGAGCTTCGATCTTTCGGCCCGCTACCGCAACGGAAGGGGCATGGCGCAGTTGTTCTTCCAGCGCCGCTCGACTGTTGTCAACGGCGTGAATGTGGAACAGGTGAAGGCCAGCCGGCAGCTTCCGGCAGAGGCCGATATCAGCTCCAACAGCCTGGGAGGCGGTTATGAATGGAATGGCACCGATTACCGGTTTAACCCGCGGCGGGGTACCGAGTACCGCATCAACGGCAGCGCCGGAATAAAAAGGCTCAAGCCGAATACGCAGGTGCTGGCCATCAAAGACCCGAATGATCCCTCTTTTTCTTTTTCAAGGCTCTATGATACCGTGCCCCGGCGAACCTACCAGTTCCGGGTGGTCGGGGCGATCGCCCATCACCTGCCTTTGGGAAGGGTGAGTACGCTGCGCCTGGCCCTCAATGCAGGCATATTCCTGAGCGGTACGGTCTTCCGGAACGAGTTGTTTCAAATTGGCGGCTATAAGCTGCTGCGGGGATTTGATGAAGAGAGTGAGTATCTCTCCCAATATGCGGTGCTGACAACGGAGTATCGCTACCTGCTTGCACGCAACTCCTACTTTTTCGTCTTCAGCGACGGCGGATGGGGGCGGCAGCCGGCTCCTGATGCCGGCACGCGGCTCTACCTGAGTTCGGGGCTGGGACTTTCCTTTGAAACCAGAGCCGGCATATTCAACCTTGCCTGGGCCCTTGGGCGCCGCGATGATCTGCCCTTCAACCTGCGGCGCTCGAAGGTGCACCTGGGCTTTGTCAGCTATTTTTAAAGCGCATCCTGCTCACGATAACTCAGCGTCACCTGCTTGCTATTCACACGCCTGGTTCCCTACCTTTGTTCCCCGATGAACGGTGGTCGCTTCCTGTGCCTTTTTGTTGTGCTGTTTGCCACTTTGGTTGCTGGGGCGCAGCGTCCGCTTACCCTTCCTGGCCAGGCGGCGCCTGCCGATACCCTTTTTCAGCGTACAGACAGCTTGTTGCCTGCCGATACTGCCCTGCTTGCCGCCGACACGCTTCGTCGCGATACGTTTGCTTTCCCTCCGCTGCAGGTGCTACCGCAGCGCTTCGATACGGTTTTTTACCAGGGGCATCCCTACTTCCGCTTTACCAACCCGGTGCGCCTGCGCGAGGCGCTGCATGTAGCCAGGGGCAAGGAGGCCCTTTTTTATACGCTTCTTGGTCTTTTCCTGATGCTGGCACTGGCGCGTAACGGGTTTAGCCGGTACCTGCAGGACCTGTTCCGGCTTTTTTTCCGTTCTACCCTCAAACAGCGCCAGGCCCGGGAGCAACTGCAGCAGTCTCCGCTGCCCTCGCTGCTGCTCAACCTCCTCTTTTTTGCCTCCGCCGCGCTGCTGCTGTACCTGCTTTTCGAACGCAACGGCCTGGGGCGCGACCTCGGTTACTGGCCGCTTTTCGGTTATGCCACGGCTGCCCTGGCGGCCCTGTACCTGGGGAAGTTCATCGTGCTCCGCCTTGTGGGTTGGATCTTTCAGGTTCCCGGCGCAGCCGACCTGTATATTTTTATCATTTTTACGGCCAACAAAATCATCGGCATGCTGCTGCTGCCCCTGCTGGCGCTGGCTGCATTTGCCGGGACCACCCTCGCGCAGGCGGCACTGCTGCTGAGCCTCATTCTTGTGGGCGCCGTGCTGGCCTACCGTTTTTTCCTGGCTTACCTGTTGGTGCAACGGCAGGTGCGCCTCAATTTCTTCCATTTCTTTTTGTATGTGGCTGCGTTCGAAGTGGCGCCCTTGCTGTTGATTAACAAACTGTTGTTCCGCTTATTAGGCTAAACCCATTACCTTTGCCGTACTTTAGGTAACCTATTTATGGTAAAAAACGAGGTATTAAAGGCCGAGGGAAATGTGGATGCTGCGTTGCGGATCCTGATCACCCAGCCTAAGCCGGAAAGTGACAAATCTCCCTATTTCGAACTTGCCCGGAAATATGGCGTGTCGCTCGACTTTCAGCCTTTTATCCAACTCGAACCTATTCCCGCCAAAGAGTTCCGTAAGCAAAAGATTGATATTCAGGCGCAATCTGCTGTCATACTGACCAGCAGAAATGCCATCGATCACTTCTTCCGGACCTGCGAGGAAATGCGGATTTCCGTATCCCAGGATACGAAGTACTTCTGCATTACCGAAGCCGTAGCACTGTATCTCCAGAAGTTCATCCTCTACCGCAAGCGCAAGGTATTTTACGGTGCCGACGGCAGCAACAAGAGCCTGTTTGACGTAATTGCCAAGCATAAGAGCAATGAGAAATTTCTCTATGTATGCTCCGAGAACCAGCAGGACAGTGAGATTACCGGTTGGCTGAAAGCGAATGGCTGCGTGTTTTCTCTGGCGTTCATGTACCGCACGGTCAGCCGGGACGTTAAAGCGCTGCTCAGCGGCACGTCTTATGATGTCATTTGCTTTTTCACACCCAGCGGAGTCCGTAGCCTGTTCGACAACCGTCCTGATTTTCAACAGAATGGAACCATCATCGGTGCTTTCGGCAGCAACACTTCCAAGGCGGTCGAAGAACTCGGTCTGAAGCTGGGCATCAAGGCGCCACAGCCGCAGGCTCCTTCCATGGTGGCTGCGCTCGATCAGTTCCTGGCAGCGGAAACGAAGAAGAAGTAGTTTTTCCGAAGATATCGGAGCGCGGCCCCAGGGCCGCGTTTTTCTTTACGGGCTTCCTGTATTTACGACTAATGCGGCGGTTTTGGTCGTCCATCACGGCATCGGTGCCGTTTGCCGCAACAGCGGTTAAAATCTCCTTTTTTTATGCAATATTCGCGTCCCCCGGCCGTTATTAGCCGTGTGCCTAACCGGTTTTGCCATGAAAAAAATTAGTTCAAACCTTTTGCGCTCAATTTTCACAAAAGCTTATATTTGCCCAATACCCCCGTGTATGACAATGAAAAACCAATACTTAGCGCTGGTTGCCCTGGCCTCGCTTGCTGTTGCAGGATGCGGCATCTTAGGGAAAAAGAAAGGCGGCGCACTGCCTAATGACGGACAGGTGCATGGAGTGGCTCCTGGTGCGCGTTATACGCCTACCAAGCCCGTGGGCATGGTTTATATTCCCCAGGGTACCTTCCATATGGGGCCGAGCGACGAGGATCCGTCCTACGCGTTCAGTGCCCGTAACCGCGCTATGTCGATCAGCGGTTTCTGGATGGATGCTACGGAAGTAACCAATAACCAGTACCGTCAATTCACCAATTGGGTGCGCGACTCCGTCGTTGCCCGGAAGCTGAACTTTGTTAAGAGCGTGAATGGCCAGGAAAATGTGGACTGGACCAAGATGAAGACCTTCAAGTGGAGTGATCCCAAGTCGATGGAGCAGCTGGGTAATACCGATATCATGCTGTCTCCCGAAGACCGCATCTTCGGCCGTATGGAGCTGGATGCCACCAAGATCGTTTACCTGTTCGAAGCCTACGATTTTGCGGAAGCTGCCAAGCGTCGTAAAGACACCGGCATGATCCCGCGTAATAAATTCATCCGCCGTTTCCCGATCGCTGCTTACCCCGACACCCTCGTCTGGATGCGCGACTTCGCCTATACCTACAACGAGCCGATGACGAAGCGCTACTTCGCGCACCCGGCCTTCGGTAACTACCCGGTGGTTGGCGTATCCTGGCAGCAGGCAGAAGCTTATTGCAACTGGCGTACGCGTTACCTGAATGCCTACCTCGAGTCGAAGAAGCGCACGCAGGAGTCTGATTTCCGCCTGCCGACCGAAGCCCAGTGGGAGTATGCTTCCCGCGGCGGACGTTCGCAGTCGATGTATCCCTGGGGTAACTATTACCTCCGTAACAAGAAGGGTTGCCTGCTGGCCAACTTCAAGCCGGGCCGCGGTAACTACGCGGAAGACGGTGGTTTCTATACGGTACGTGCCGACGCTTACTGGCCCAACGATTTCGGTCTGTACAACATGGCCGGTAACGTAGCCGAGTGGACCTCTTCCCTGTACTATGAGGGCAGCTATGTGTTCCAGCACGATATGAACCCCGACGTGCGTTACAATGCCCAGAAAAACGATCCCCCGAAAATGAAGCGCAAGGTGCTCCGCGGTGGCAGCTGGAAAGACGTGGGTTACTACCTGCAGACCGGTGCCCGCACCTATGAGTACCAGGATTCCGCGAAATCCTATATCGGCTTCCGCAGCGTGATCGACATGCCTGCCATGTCGGGACGCGGTCGCCGCTAATTTTCTTCTTCACAGATTTTTTTCAACCGAACTCCAATAAACAGAAGCCGGCTTTCGTTAGTAAAGCTGTCTTCTGTTTCTTCCTAAGTTTTTAACCAACCATTTCTTAAACGTTCAATTTTATGGCAGCTGCTATTCCTCCCAAAGTAAGCAAGTATGTAGACGTAGTCGTTTCTGTCGCTGCGGCACTCGTAATCTATGGTGCCCTCCAGAAGATCCTTCACTCTCCCACAGCCGACCTCTGGCTGAAGATCGGTCTGTACACGGAAGCCGTGGTGTTCCTGATCTATGGTATCCTGTACATCATCTACCCGGCTGTCGGCGATGCTTCACACAGCGAAGAGCTGCTGGTGGAAGCTCCTGCCAAAGGAAGCAAGGGCGCCCTCGGTGCCATGGACAAGGCCCTGGCCGAAGCCGATATCACACCTGCCAACCTCAACATGCTCGGTGAGAACTTCAAGAAGCTGAACACGACCCTCACCAACATGAACCAGATCGCCGATGTAGTGAAAGTTACCGGCGACTATACCACCCGCACCCAGGAAGTGACCCAGGCCCTCTCGAAAGTGAAGGATGCCTATATCGGGGCCGCCAACTCGGTTGGTGCCTTCAACTCCGCTTCTGAAGGAGCCAAGGTATTCCACGAGCAGGTGCAGGTACTCACCAAGAACCTGTCTTCCCTCAACACCATCTATGAGCTGGAACTGAAGGAAAGCAACAACCACCTGAAAGTGCTGAACGGTTTCTATGGCAAACTGGCTGAAACAAGCAAGATCATGACCAACAGCGCCGAAGACGCCAAGAAAGTGCAGGAGCAGCTCACTGGCCTGGCCGGTAACCTGAACCGCCTGAACACGGTGTACGGCAACATGCTGAGCGCCATGCAGGGCCGCTAATGCGGATCTTGTTTCCAGTAAACCTCATTAAGAACCGATCTATTAAATTATTGACCCGATATGGCACTACCTAAAGAGCCACGGCAGAAGATGATCAACCTGATGTACCTGGTGCTGACCGCGCTGTTGGCCCTGAACGTATCAGCGGAGATCCTCAATGCCTTCAAAACTGTTGACCGTAGCCTCACAGAGACCAACGCCACGATGGCGCTGTCTACAAAGACCATCATGGCTTCATTCGAGGAGAAAATGAGAGAAGCCGAATCGAAAGCAAAAGCGGAGATCTGGAAGCCCAAGGCAGATCAGGCGATCGCCCTTTCGAAGGAGATGTATGACTACATCGACTCTACTAAAGCCCGGCTGCTGCGCAAGGCTGGCTTTGATCCGACCCGTAAGAAGGAAGGTCAACCCGATTCCACCTACAAGGAAGACAATCAGGACATCGCTACCCACATGATGATCGAAGAGAAGAAGGGGGCGGAAATGCTGAAGAAGCTGACCGATTATAAGGCTGCGATGAAGAATCTTGCCGGCAGTGATGCCCAGATGACGAAAGACATCGAAGGTTTCCTGAAGCAGATCAACCTCGAAACGCCCAAGACGAAAGCAGGCGCTAAAGACTGGCAGACGGCTTACTTCCACATGGTTCCGACCGTGGCCGCCATCACCATCCTCAGCAAATTCCAGAACGACGTTCGTACGGCTGAGAACCGCACCGTTGCCCTGTTCCATGAGCAGGTGGGCAAGGTGGCTGTTCGCTACGACAAGTTCGCTGCGATCGTGGGCCAGAGCTCCAACTACGTGATGCCCGGCCAGGAGATCGAAATCAATGCCGGTGTAGGTGCCTTCAGCTCTGCTGCCGCTCCCCGCATCACCATCAACGGCCAGGGCGCTCCCCTCGGTCCCGACGGACAGGCCAAGCTGAAAATCAACGGCGGCGGTCTGGGCAAGCATACGGTTCCGGTGGTCATCACCTTCATGGACCAGGATGGCAAGCCCCAGACGGTAAACAAAACCGTTGAGTATACCGTTGGACAGGCAAGTGCTTCTATCGCCCTCGACAAGATGAACGTACTCTATATCGGTGTCGACAACCCCGTAACCATCGCTGCCAGCGGTGGTGGTGATGACCGCATCCAGCCTTCGATCGTTGGCGGCAGCGGTTCCATCAAGAAGGTAGGCAACGGTAAGTACATCGTAAATGTTGGCAGCGTTACCGACGACTGCAAGATCTCTGTAAGCGTTGACGGCAAGCTGGCTGGTGTATCGCAGTTCCGCGTACGCACACTGCCTGCCCCGGTAGCCACCGTTGGTGGTTATGCTTCCGGCGACAACGTGATCGCAGGTGCCTTCAAAGCCCAGGCTGGTGTAGGTGCTTACGTGAAAGACTTCCCCTTCGACCTGAAGTACTCGGTTACCGAGTTCATGCTCGTAACGTATGATGAGAACGGCGACCTGATCGAAGCACCCTGCAAAGGCAACATGTGGAGCGCGAAAGCCGCCCAGGTAATCCGTGGTCTGAAGGCCGGTGATCTCGTGAGCATCGAAGGTATCAAGGCCGTGGGCCCCGACGGACGCCAGCAGAAGCTGGGTGCCATCTACTACAATCTCAAATAATCTGATTCAGAATGAAAAGACGTTTGCTAACGTATGCCGGAATGTTCCTTGTGCTGGCGGTTTTGACGAACGATGCGTTCGCTCAGCCGCGCCGGGGTCGCCGGAGACCTGCTGCTGACACCACCGGCGCCGCCGGTGCGGCCACGGAGCAGGTGAACACGACGCGTCCTCCAGGTGGTTTCTCGGTGTATGGCAACCTGCCGATCACAGTTGACTCCTCCGAAGGCTCCGATACCGCCGTTCGCCGTTCACTCCGTAATGACAACGCGTTCGAACGTCCGAGCTCGAATGACCGCACGCCGCTTCCTTATGAGCACCTGCGTTGGGACGATGCCCTTTTCGCCGAGAAAGTCTGGCGTGAGCTGGATCTGCGCGAA
>Ga0164290_1000672_pt1 | contig 94067 bp, 91 predicted proteins | sample Micstemetagenome_FD_108782 | JGI IMG/M metagenome (GOLD analysis project Ga0164290, IMG submission 108782) | Contaminated culture microbial community from soil near Moab, Utah, USA - Microcoleus steenstrupii SON62 (Illumina Assembly) | ecosystem: Environmental > Terrestrial > Soil > Soil crust...
GAGTCGGGCATTCTTGTGAGCGTTCATCCGGCTGAGCTCCTGGAGGTCTGGGTGTTTGGCGACTTCCAGTCTCCCAGACTCAGTCCGGGTGAACCACAGAAACAACGTATTGAAGCTTCACAGCTAGGGTGGGGGCAGTAGCACGGGAAAACGCGAACGACGCGCGCCTCACGCCTCACGCCTCACGCCTCACGCCTCACGCCTCACGCCTCACGCCAGGGACGCTCGTTATAATCGCCGGTTCGCATATCGCTCCGCTGCTCCCCATGGAACTCGCCAAAAGCTTCGAGCCCGCCGACATCGAGCGGCGCTGGTATCCCGTCTGGGAGGAACGCGGCTATTTCGCCGCGGGTACCGTGGCTGGCAAGCCCGCCTTCGCGATCCAGCTGCCGCCGCCCAACGTGACCGGCACGCTGCACATGGGCCACGCGTTCAACCAGACGATCATGGACGCGCTCACCCGCTACCACCGCATGCGCGGCGACAATACGCTGTGGCTGCCGGGAACGGACCATGCGGGGATCGCCACGCAGATCGTGGTGGAACGCCAGCTCGAGGCGCAGGGCACGCACCGCCGTGACATCGGCCGCGAAAAGTTCGTCGAGAAGGTCTGGGAATGGAAGCGCGAATCCGGCGCCACGATCACGCGGCAGATGCGGCGCCTGGGCGACTCGTGCGACTGGAACCGCGAGTACTTCACCATGGACGACAAGTTGTCGAAGGTCGTCACCGAGACCTTCGTCCGCCTGCACGAACAAGGGCTGATCTATCGCGGCAAGCGGTTGGTGAACTGGGACCCGGTGCTGCGCACCGCCGTGTCCGATCTCGAAGTGGAGAGCGAGGAGGAAGAGGGCAGGATCTGGCAGATCCTGTACCCCTTCGTCGACGGTCCGGTGAACGGGGTGCGCGGCCTCGTCGTCGCGACCACCCGACCCGAGACCATGCTGGGCGACGTCGCCGTGGCCGTGAACCCCGAGGACGAGCGCTACGCCCACCTCGTGGGCCGCAAGCTGCAACTGCCGTTGACCGGTCGCGTCATTCCGGTGATCGCCGACGCCTACGTGGATCGCGAGTTCGGCACCGGCTGCGTGAAGATCACCCCGGCTCACGACGCCAATGACTATCAGGTGGGGCAGCGCCACAACCTCCCGCAAATCAACATCTTCACGCTCGACGCGAAGATCAACGAGAACGGCCCCGAGGCCTATCGCGGCCTCGATCGCTACGACGCGCGCAAGCGCATCGTCGCCGATCTCGAGGCCGCGAAACTGCTCGACAGCGTCAAGGCGCACCGCATGGTGGTGCCGCGCTGCGGCCGCACCGGCGCCGTGGTGGAACCGATGCTGACCGACCAGTGGTTCGTGGCGATGTCGAAGCCGGCACCCGACGGCACGCTGCATCCCGGCCGTTCCATCGCCGAGGTGGCGCTCGACGTGGTGAAGCGCGGCGACGTGACTTTCGTGCCGGACAACTGGGTCAACGTGTACAACCAGTGGCTCGAGAACATCCAGGACTGGTGCATCTCGCGCCAGCTGTGGTGGGGCCACCAGATCCCCGCGTGGTACGACGAGCAGGGCAACGTGTACGTGGGTCGCAGCGAAGCCGAGGTGCGCGCCGCCAACGCCTCGCGCCTCGCACCTGACGCTTCACTTACGCGCGACCCCGATGTGCTCGACACGTGGTTCTCGTCGGCTCTCGTGTGCCATTCCACGCTCGGCTGGCCCGAACCGAAGGGCGACGACACGCAGGCCTACGACCTGTATCTGCCTTCGAGCGTGCTGATCACCGGCTTCGACATCATCTTCTTCTGGGTGGCCCGGATGATCATGATGACGACGCACTTCACCGGGCGCGTGCCGTTCCGGCACGTCTACATCCACGGCCTCATCCGCGATGCGGAAGGCAAGAAGATGTCCAAGTCCGAAGGCAACACGCTCGACCCGGTGGACCTGATTGACGGCATCGCGCTGGAGCCGCTGGTTGCGAAGCGCACCACAGGGCTGCGCAAGCCCGAGGATGCCCCGCGCATCGAAGCGCGCACCCGCAAGGAGTTTCCCGAGGGCATCCCGGCCTTCGGCGCCGATGCGTTGCGCTTCACCATGGCCGCCTACGCGACGCTCGGGCGCAACATCAATTTCGACCTGAAGCGGTGCGAGGGGTACCGCAACTTCTGCAACAAGCTGTGGAACGCCACGCGCTTCGTGCTGATGAACACGGCCGGCAAGGACTGCGGTACCGACGAATCGCTGCCGGTCACGCTGTCGGATGTCGACCGCTGGATCGTGAGCCAGCTGCAGCGCACCGAAGCAGACGTGGAGAAGGGCTTCGCCGACTACCGTCTCGACAACGTGGCCGGCGCCATCTATCGCTTCGTGTGGGACGAGTACTGCGACTGGTATCTCGAACTGGCCAAGGTGCAGCTGCAGTCGGGCGACGAAGCCACGCAACGCGGTACGCGCCGCACGCTGGTGCGCGTGCTGGAAGCGGTCCTGCGCCTCGCGCATCCGGTGATTCCCTTCATCACCGAGGAGCTGTGGCAGATCATCGCCCCACTCGCCGGCAAGTCCGGCGCGAGCGTCTGCATCGCGCCGTATCCGAAGAGCGAACCTTCGAAGATCGATACGGCCGCCGAGGCCTTCGTGGGCCGCTTGAAGGGCCTCACCGATGCCTGCCGCAATCTGCGAGGCGAGATGGGCATCGGGCCTGGCGAGAAGATCCCCCTGATCGCCATCGGCGACGAGCCGGTCCTGAAGACCCAGTTTCCCTATCTGAAGGCGCTGGCCCGCCTGTCGGATGCGACGGTGGCGACTGCCTTTCCCGATGCCGACGCACCGGTTGCCGTGGTCGGTGACACGCGCCTGATGCTGCACATCGAAGTGGACGTCGCCGAGGAAGTGGCGCGCCTGGAGAAGGAAGCGACGCGGCTCGCGGGCGAGATCACCAGGGCGGAAGGCAAGCTCGGCAACGAGAGCTTCGTGCAACGCGCGCCGGCCGCGGTGGTCGCGCAGGAGCGCGAGCGGCTCGGAGGCTTCCGAGCGACGCTGGAGAAGGTGTCGGGACAACTCGAGCGCATGCGCGCCAAGGCGTAGGTTGACTACCCCCCCGATAGGCCTTCGGCCGTTTCCCCGAGGGAACAGGACGGCATGAGGCAGGCCGCAGCGCTGCGCGCGCTGCGACATCGCAGCTTCCGGTTGTTCTTCGTCGGTCAGGGCATTTCGATCATCGGCACCTGGGTGCAGACGATCGCCCTGTCGTGGCTGATGTACCGGCTCACCGGGTCGACGACGCTGCTCGGGCTCACGACGTTTCTCTCGCAGGCCCCGGTGCTCTTCATCGGACCGTTCTCGGGCTGGCTGGGCGATCTCTACGACCGGCGCCGCCTGCTGATCGCCACGCAGGCATTGCTGCTGGTCCAGGCGCTGTGCCTGGGCATCGTGGTGTTGGCGGGCTGGTCCGCCCCGCCGCTGCTGCTCGGGATGGCCGCCCTGCAGGGCGTGCTGGGCGGGCTCGATACGCCGATCCGCCAGTCCTTCCTCGGCGAAATGGTACCCGACAAGACGGACCTGCCGAACGCGATCGCACTCAACTCCTTCCTGATGAACGGTGGCCGCCTGCTGGGCCCGATGGTCGCCGGGTTGCTGCTCGCCCAGGTGTCGGAGGGCGTCTGCTTCCTGATCAACGCGGCGAGCTACGCTGCCGTGGTCGGAGCGGTTCTGGCGATGAAGGTACCGACGGCCTCGCGCGCGCAGCACGCACATCGCCGCGACGGTTCGCGGTGGGCCGATGCCTTGCGCTATGCGTGGGCGACGCCGGTCATCCGCAACCTGTTGCCGCTCGTGATGGCCACGAGCTTCTTCGCGAGCCCCTACGTCACGCTCATGCCGGCGATCGCGCGCAATGTCTTCGGCGGAGGACCGGGCACACTGGGACTGCTGGTCGGCTGCGCCGGCCTGGGTGGCGTTGCCGCGACCGCCTTGCTTGCCACCCGCACGGCCATCGGCGGCCTAGAAAGATGGACGCTCGCTGCCTGCACGGGGGCCGGGCTGTGCCTCGCGGCCTTCTCCTTCACGACCATTCTGCCGCTGGCCCTGCCGCTCATGGTCGGCGTGGGCGCCGGCATCATCGGCACCGCGGCGTCGGTCAACATGCAGTTGCAGACGCAGGTGGACGACCGGTTCCGCGGCAGGATGATCAGCCTCTACGTCATGGCCTTCCTCGGACTCGCTCCGTTCGGCGGTCTTTGGGCCGGATATCTCGCCGACCGCATCGGTGCGCCGGCGACGCTCGGCGTCGGCGGTGTTGCGTGCCTCCTTGCCTCCCTTTCGCTCGGGAGACGCGCCACGGTCACAGGCTGATCAACCGGGCGGAGGAAAAGAAAACGGGCGCCCGAAGGCGCCCGTTCCAGTTTCCGAGTTCGGCTTGTGGCCGGAATCAGAAGGAGTGCTTGATACCGAAGTAGATCGCGCGGTGATCGGCGCCAGGAGCATTCAGCGGCGTCGACGAACCGGCCAACAGGTAGCGCGCGTTATCCTTGTTCTGGACGATCGAGCCGATGACCTGGAGCTGGGTCTGCTTGCTCAGGTTGTGGAAGTAGCCGAGACCGAAGTAGGTGGCGCCGGAATCCTTGGCGTCGCCGGTACCGGTCGTCTGGATCTTGCCGTCCTGGGCGATGCCGAAGTTGGCACCGATGTAGCCGCTGGGCAGGTTGTACTTGGCGTGCAGACCGTAGGCCGTACGCTTGTACTCGGTGATGACCAGTGCGCCGCCGCTCGACTTGTACTTCAGTTGCTCGACGATGGCACCAACGGTCAGGTCGCCGAACATTACGCCACCTTGCAGCTTGACGCCGGTGTCGGTCGATTCGGTCGCGGTGCCTGCGCCGGTGATGACTTGCAGACCGAACAGGTCCTTGTGACGCTCATACGCCAGGTTCACGTAGAACGGCAGGTCGGCCGGCTTGAACTGACCACCCAGCGACGTGACCTGCGGCTTGGGACCGTTGCTCTGCGACTGGTAGGCGTTCAGCGAGTAGGACGCGCCGAACGTGAAGCCACCGAAATCCGGGCTTTCGTACCACAGGTTCTGGTCGGTACGACGATAGAAACCGGCCGAGCCGTGGCCCGGGCCGACGCCGGACTGGCCGACGTCGAACACCACACCGTAGCCAGGCGAACCGAACATCTGGAGGTTGCCGCCAACACCGGCAGCGCCGTCCAGCGGGTCAGCCTGGTACAGGTACTGTTCGTACACGTTTTCGTTCGTGCCGTACTTCACCGCACCCCAGCCGCCGCCGAGACCCAGGTAGCTGTTACGAGTCCGGAGCGAGGAGTTGGTGTTCTGGATCGGCGAACCGGTTTGCGAAATGTCCACCTGATACTGGAACAGGACCTTCAGGCCGTTGCCCAGATCTTCTTCCGAACGGATGTTGATGTTCGAATAGTTGGACGTGATCCCGTACTGGGAAAAACCGTTTTGCTTCGTGGTAGGACCGGTCACCGCGTTGCCGGCGCCGCCGTGGCTATCGCCCGATTGCGCGAAGTACGGACCTGCGTTGACCGTACCGCTGATGGTCACGTCGGCCATGGCGGGCGATGCGAACGCACCGGCCAAGGCAACTACGAGCAGCTTCTGTTTCATGTCATCTCCTGACTTGAGTTGAGACCCACTTTAGTCAATCGGGCGCGGAGAACCGCACCTCCCTTAAGGCGCTACAAAGCGAACGCCGTGGTGGACCCCCCGATCTACCGGAGCGGTGACCGGATTCTGCCCAGCACAAAAGTGGGCGGGCAAGGAAATCCACGTAGGAAAGACACTGACAAGGCGATTCTGTTGTATTTCTGCAACAGTCTCGGAATTGTTGCGAAGCAACATGACGCGATTGCGCGATTCGTTCCAAATAAATGGGTTACGCGATGATATTGATGTAGTCTCAAATCGTCGCGCGTGGTTCTGGCGCATGCAGTGTGGCGCCGATACGTCGCCCCGGTGACCACCCCGAACAGCTTCAGCCGCCTATCCGAAGAGCCGCGCGAGTTCCTGTCCCGGATCGGGGGCACGCATGAACGCTTCGCCGACGAGAAACGCATTCACGCCACGCGACCGCATCGCTGCAACGTCCTCGGGCGCATGGATGCCGCTCTCCGTGATCACGAGGCGGTCGGCCGGAATCCGCTCCAGCAGACCATAGGTCGTCTCGAGACTCGTTTCGAACGTCCGGAGATTGCGGTTGTTGATGCCGAGCAGGGGTGTCCTCAACTCGAGCGCACGATCGAGTTCGGAACCGTCATGCACCTCCACCAGTACGGCGAGCCCCAGATCCCGCGCAGCCCTTTCGAGCGCGATCATCTGCGCCTGCTCAAGGGCGGCGACGATCAGCAGGATCGCGTCAGCGCCCATGGCCCGGGCCTCGGCCACCTGATAGCGGTCGATGGTGAAATCCTTGCGCAGCACCGGCAGATCACACGCAGCCCGCGCTGCCCGGAGGTAGTCCGCGCTGCCCTGGAAGAAGTGAAGGTCAGTAAGCACTGACAGGCACGCTGCACCGCCCCTGGCATAGGATCTCGCAATCTCGGGGGGATCGAAATCGGCCCGCAGCAAGCCCTTGCTCGGGCTCGCCTTCTTCACTTCCGCGATCACGGCAGGGCGTCCGGCCGCGACCTTTGCGCGCAGCGCCCCGACGAAATCGCGGGCCGGCGGCATGGAGCGAGCCTCGCGTTCCAGCACGTCGAGCGCCTTGGCGCCGCCGGCCGTAGCGATCTCGGTGCGCTTGACCGCGAGGATCCGGTCGAGGATGTCGGACACAGTTTCAGCCCTTGCCTTAACTCTTCAGACGTTGGGTGAGGCTGACGAACTGATCGAGCTTCGCGCGGGCGTCGCCGCTGCGCATGACTTCGAGTGCCCGATGCACGCCGTGCTCGTGGCTCGATTCGATGCCCGCCGCGTAGATCGCCGCCCCTGCGTTGAGCGCCACGATGTGACGCGCGGCACCCGGTCGGTCTTCCAGCGCCGCGACGAGGAGATCGCGCGAAGCCTCTCCGCTGGTGGCCCGGATCGCATCGATGGGCGAAAGCTCGAACCCGAACTGTTCGGGGCGGATCGTGTACTCGCGCACATGGTCGTCCTTGAGTTCCGCCACCATGGTTGCGCCGGAGATGGAGATCTCGTCCAGTCCCTCGAGTCCGTACACCACCATCACGTGCCGGCTGCCCAGGCGCTGCAGCACTCGCGCCTGGATGCCCACCAGGTCCGGGTGGAACACGCCCATCACCTGGTTGACCGCTCCGGCCGGATTGGTGAGAGGCCCGAGAATGTTGAACAGCGTCCGCACGCCGAGCTCCTTGCGGACCGGCGCTGCGTGCTTCATCGCCCCGTGATGGGCCGGCGCGAACATGAAACCCACGCCGATCTCGTCGATGCAACGGGCCACCTGCTCCGGCGTCAAGTCGATCTTCGCACCCAGGGCTTCGAGCACGTCCGCACTGCCGGACTTGCTCGAGACCGACCGGCCGCCATGCTTGGCCACCTTCGCACCGGCCGCGGCGGTCACGAAGGCCGCGGCCGTGGAGATGTTGAACGTGTGCGCGCTGTCGCCGCCCGTGCCGCACGTGTCGACCAGATTGGTGTGGCTGGTGACCTGCACCTTCGTCGCGAACTCGCGCATGACCGTGGCCGCGGCCGCGATCTCGCCGATGGTTTCCTTCTTGACCCTCAGGCCGGTGATGAACGCCGCTATCAGCGTCGGCGAGAGCTCGCCGCGCATGATCTGCCGCATGAGCGACAGCATCTCCTCGTGGAAGATCTCGCGGTGCTCGATGACGCGCGTCAGCGCTTCCTGGGGTGTCATGCCGGCGTCCCTTCCACGACGGAACTCTCGAGGAAGTTCTTGAGGAGCGCGTGGCCGTGCTCGGTCAGGATCGATTCCGGATGGAACTGCACACCCTCCACCGGCAGCGTCTTGTGTCGCACGCCCATGATTTCACCGTCGTCGGTCCAGGCGGTCACGTCCAGCACCTCGGGCTTCGTCTCGCGCTCGATGGCGAGCGAGTGGTAGCGGATGGCGGTGAACGGCTCTGGTAGCTCGCGGAATATGCCCTCGCCGCGATGGTGGATGAGCGAAGTCTTGCCGTGCATTAGCTGTTGCGCATGCACGATCCTGCCGCCGAAGGCTTCGCCGATGGACTGGTGGCCCAGGCATACGCCCAGGATCGGGATCCGCCCCGCGAAACGGCGGATCAGCGGCACCGACACGCCCGCCTCCTTCGGCGTGCAGGGCCCCGGCGAAATGACGATGCGTTGCGGCCCGAGGGCCTCGATCTCCTCGAGGGTGATCTCGTCGTTGCGGGCGACCTTCACGTCCTCGCCCAGTTCACCGAGGTACTGGACGAGGTTGTAGGTGAAGGAATCGTAGTTGTCGATCATCAGCAGCATGGAAGCTCCAATCCCGGGTGTCGTGGCCGCCGCACCTAGGGCCAGGCCACGGAGTCTCTGGCAGCCGTGGCGCGCCGCCGCAAGGACGGGGAACCACGGAGGGATCGCCGGTCATGCCCGGCGCGGGCAGGAAAGAACGGTCAGGCGGCAGGCTTGCGCCAGCGCCGGCCCGGGAGCGGGACGATCGAGACTGCGGGAACGAAAGGCATGCTCGGGATTATTCCGGCAAGACCGTGACGGAGCAAGCCGCACCTCCGTTCAGGTTGCGTTCAGCGTGGGGGCCGTAGCCTTGATTCCGCGCGGGTCACCCGACCCGCCGCGCAACCAAGGAGACACACCATGAACACCAAGCTCACCCTGACCTTGATCGGTGCCGTCCTCGCCGGCACCAGCCTGACCGCGACCGCGGGTGACCGTCACGGCCGCGGCTGGGATGACCGCGGATTCCACGCCGGGGGCTTCGGTCATCACCACGGCCAATGGCACCACCGCGATTGGTATCCGGCCCCGCGCGGCTACCACCATCGTCCGCACCATCGGGCCTATGGCGGCTACCCGCCCCCTTACGCCTACGACCGCGACGGCGTGACGATCATCCTGCGCGGCCGCCTGTAACCGTTCGACGTCCGAGATACGAGGAGCATCGCCATCATGAAGACCATCACCGTCGCCACAATCGCCGGGCTGCTGCTCGGCGCGCCGCTGGCCCGCGCCGGCACCACCTTCTACGAAGACGCGCGGGTGAAGGACGTGACGCCGGAGTACGAGAGGATCGCCGTGCCTCATGAAGAGTGCCGCTCGGAGTACGTTCCGAACGGCTATCGCCGGCGCGAATCGGGCAGCCTGCTGGGCCCCGTGATCGGCGGCGTCGCGGGCGGACTGCTCGGTGCGCAGGTGGGACGCGGCAACGGGCGCACGGCGGCCGCGGCGGCCGGCGCGGCGATCGGCGCCATCACCGGCGACCGGCTGTCCCGTCGCGACGACGGGTACGACGGCGATGTGCGGGAGGTGCGCAACTGCCGCACCGTGGACCAGTGGGAACGTCGCCTGGCGGGCTATCGCGTCGCGTACGAGTTCCACGGTCACACGTACACGACGCTGCTGCCCTACGATCCGGGCTCGCGCCTGCGTGTGAGGGTCGACCTCGATCCGGTCGAATCGTCCCGCGGGGCCTGGGGTCGCGACGACCGCGACGAGTGAGATGTCGGCGGCCGTGATGGGGCAGCGCCCGGCGCAGCTAGGGTGCACGGCCCCTCGGTACATCTTGGGTGGTGGGTGAGGGAACGCACGGAAGCTCCCATGCGCCTTGCCCGGTCCCGTGCCATCGGCCATCATCGAACCCATGTGGAAACGCGCACCGCGCCGGTGGTGGCCGGCTTACTTCCTGGCGCTCGCGGCCTCCGTCGCGTCGCCGTCCTACGCGCAGCGTGACCGCGTGTTCGAACCCGTGCGTTCGCATTCCCTGGTCGACTTGCAGCGCCTGGCGGAGCGGCGCGTGAGCCTGGACCAGGCCATCGCCATCGTGCAGCGTCAGACCGGCGGCAAGGTGCTCGACGCGCGCCCGCAGGGCGACGGGTATCGCGTCAAGGTGCTCACACGCGGTGGCGACGTGGTCGTGGTCTTCGTCGACGGCAAGACCGGCGACGTCCATTGAGCGCAGAGTCGTACTGATCCCCATGCGGCTGCTGGTCGTGGAAGACGAGCCGGAATTGCGCCGGCAGCTCCAGGCTGCGCTCACGGCCCAAGGCTACGCCGTCGACGCGAGCGGCGAAGGCAAGGAAGCCCTGTACCTCGCCACCGAATATCCCTTCGACGCCGCGGTGGTGGATCTGGGCCTGCCCGGACTGTCGGGGCTCGACGTGATCCGCCGCCTGCGGGCCGACGGCAACCGCTTGCCGGTGCTGATCCTGACGGCGCGCGACCGCTGGCAGGACAAGGTCCAGGGCCTGGAGGCCGGCGGTGACGACTACCTCGCCAAGCCGTTCCAGATGGAGGAGCTGCTCGCGCGGCTGAAGGCCCTGCTGCGACGTGCAGCCGGCGCAACGCAAGACGTTCTGAAGTGCGGTCCGGTCGCACTCGACGCCGGCGCGCAACAGGTGACGGTCGACACCGTCGAGGTGGAACTCACCTCCTTCGAGTACCGCCTGCTCGAACACCTCATGCGGCATCGCAGCCGCGTGCTGTCGAAGGACGAACTCGCCGCGCATCTCTACCCGCACGACGAGGAGCGCGACAGCAACGTGATCGAGGTGCTGATCGGCAGGCTGCGGCGCAAGCTCGACCCCGACGGCCGGCTGCAGCCGCTCGAAACGCTGCGCGGTCGCGGCTATCGCTTCACGCTCGGCTGAGATGAAAGTCCCCCCCGATAGGCCTCCGGCCTCTCCCCCCAGGGGGCCAGCCCGCTTGTGGGCTGAGGCCGGACACAGACAGTCCCTGCGGACTGTCTGTGCCTGCCGAAGGCCATCGGCCTCTGGCCGATGGCAGGCCCGGCGCGGGCTGCGGTCGCGCTGATCGGCACTAAGCGGTCAGTACCATGCGATCGCTCGGATTCCGCCTGACGTTCGCCGCGGGCGCGGTGCTGGTGATCTTCGTCGCGCTCTCCGCGTTCGCGCTGGAGCGCGCTTTCCGCGACAGCGCGCGCAGCGCCCGGCAGGAGCGTCTGCTCGCCCAGGTCTACCTGCTGATGGCGGCGAGCGAGGTGGACGACACGGGGCGGTTCTCGTTCGCCGACGACCTGCCCGAACCGCGCCTCGGCACGGTCGGCGTGGATCTGTACGCGGCCGTGATCGACGGAGCGGGCAAGCCCGTATGGCACACCCACTCCGCATTGGCGGACGTGCCCGTGCTCAACACCGCCGTTGCACCGGGCACGCGGCGGTTCGAGCAGGTGCAGACGCCGGATGGCACTTCGTACTTCATCCAGAGCTACGGCGTGCGCTGGACCACGCCGTCCGGCGCGTTTCCGTTCACGTTCAGCGTCGCGGAGGATCTCGAAGCCTACGAGGAGCAGCTCGGTATCTACCGGCGCAGTCTGCTCGGCTGGCTCGGCGCCATGGGTGTCCTGCTGCTCGCTGCGCAATGGCTCACGTTGCGCTGGGGCCTGCGACCGTTGAAGCGCGTCGCCGACGAACTGACGGCGCTCGAACTCGGGCGCCAGACGCGGATCGCCGGCGAGTATCCGAAGGAGCTGGAACGGCTCACCTCCAACCTCAACACGCTGCTCGCGCACGAACACACGCGTCAGCAGCGCTACCGCGACGCCCTGGCCGACCTCGCGCACAGCCTCAAGACGCCGCTGGCGGTGCTGCGCGGCGCGATGCGAGGCGACGACAGCGAGCAAGCCAAGGCCGCGGTCGTGGATTCCCAGGTGGAACAGATGGACCGCATCGTCGGCTATCACCTGCAACGCGCTGCGACGTCGGGCCGACCCGGTATCGGAGCAGCCGTCGCCGTGCGGCCGGTGGTCGAACGACTGACCGGTGCACTGGCGAAGGTTTACGCAGACAAGGCGGTGAAGTCCGGGATCGAGATCGATACCGGCCTGCAGTTCCGTGGCGATGAAGGCGACCTGACCGAGGCGCTCGGCAACGTGATCGACAACGCGTACAAGTGGTGCCGCTCGCGGGTGCGTATCGGCGCCGCGGTGACGGACGGTAACCTGGTGCTCACGGTCGATGACGACGGGCCTGGCATCGCCGAGGCGGAAGCGAAACGGGTGCTCGAACGCGGCGTGCGCGCCGACGAGACCGTGCCGGGCCACGGCCTCGGTCTCGCGGTGAGCCGGGACGTCGCCGCGTCCTACGGCGGATCGATCGAGATCGGCCGCAGTCCGCTCGGCGGGGCGGCCGTCCGACTGACTTTTCCGGCCCTCTAGGCCGCGCGGAACCGCCCGGTCAGTTCGCCCGGCTCAACCCCGCCTGGGCCATCTCCGCCGCCCGCAGGATCGCGCGCGCCTTGTTCTGCGTCTCGGCCCATTCGGACTTCGGCACCGAGTCCGCCACGATACCGGCGCCGGCCTGCACGAACAACCGGCCGTCCTTGATGACCGCAGTGCGGATCGCGATCGCCAGGTCCATGTCGCCGTTGAAGCCCAGATAGCCCACGGCACCGCCGTAGATGCCGCGCTTGGACGGTTCGAGCTCGTCGATGATCTCCATGGCCCGCACCTTTGGCGCGCCGGACAAGGTACCGGCGGGGAATGTCGCGCGCAGCGCGGCGATGCCGTCGAGGCCGTCCTTCAGCTTGCCTTCGACGCTCGACACGATGTGCATGACGTGCGAATAGCGCTCGATCGCCATGTTGTCGGTCACCTTGACCGACCCGATCTCCGCCACGCGACCCACGTCGTTGCGCCCGAGGTCCATCAGCATCACGTGTTCGGCGCGCTCCTTCGGGTCGGCAAGCAGCTCTTCTTCCAGCGCGAGATCCTGTTCGCGCGTGGCACCGCGCGGTCGCGTCCCGGCGATGGGCCGCAGCGTGACCGTACCGCTTTCCAGGCGCACCAGGATCTCCGGGCTGGAGCCGACCACGTGGAACCCGCCCATGTCGAAGTAGAACATATAGGGCGAAGGATTGAGCGCCCGCAGCGCCCGATACAGGGAGAGCGGCGACGCCGGATAGGGATGCGACAACCGCTGCGACAGCACCACCTGCATGATGTCGCCGTCGGTGATGTAGTGCTTCGCGCGTTCCACCGCTTCGACGAACGCGTCCTCGCTGAACTCGGAAATCGCAGGCGTCGGCGACATCGGCAGCTCCGCCGGCATGGAGACGGGCATGCGCAGCGCCGTATGCAGCACGTCGAGCTGGCTGCGCGCCTTGGCGTAGGCGTCGGGTTCGCGCGGATCGGCGTAGACCACGAGGTAGAGCTTGCCCGACAGATTGTCGACCACTGCGAGCCGGTCGGACAGCATGAGCAGGATGTCGGGTGCGCCCAGCACATCGGGCTTCTGCGTCTTGGCGAGTCGCCCCTCGATGTAGCGCACGGTGTCGTAGCCGAAGTAGCCGACCAGTCCGCCTGCGAACCGCGGCAACCCGGGCAGCACGGCAGCCTTGAAGCGCGACTGGTGCACGCGGACCCATTCGAGCGGATCGGCCTGCTCGCTCTGCGACAGCAACGTGTTGCCGCGGTACTCGCTGCACGCGTGGCCGCGCACCTCGTAGCGGATCTCAGCGGGCAACCCGATGAACGAGTAGCGGCCGAAGCGCTCGCCGCCCTGCACCGATTCGAGCAGGTAGGAGTAGGGACGGTTGCCGAGCTTCAGATACACCGACAGCGGCGTGTCGAGGTCGGCGAGGGTTTCCAGCACCAGGGGTACGCGGTTGTAGCCCTGGGCAGCGAGCTGCGCGAATTCCTGTTCGGTCATGATGGCTCCTTAAGATCGATTGCGACTGCGGGAATACGAACGGCGCGCGCAAAACGCGCGCGCATCAACGCACTGCGGTCGAGCGACGCCAGCGGCGCCACGAACCGATCGCGCGGATCGAGATCCCGGGTTGCGATTGATCGGAAGTCATCGAGAGGAGCTTGCAGCAGCTTTACGGACGGCAGGAAACGGCCGGACTATAGCATCGGCGCCGGCGGGCGCGAACGTGCCCGGCGGCGCGGCTTACCCGGCGCGGCGTGCGAAGGCATCCTTGGCGAGCTCGGCCCGCATCGAACCGATGGTGGCCCGATAGTCCTTGGTGCCGAAAATGGCCGAGCCGGCCACGAAGGTGTCGGCGCCGGCGCGGGCGATCTCGGCGATGTTGTCCACCTTCACGCCGCCGTCCACCTCGAGCCAGATGTCGCGGCCGCTCGCCGTGATCCGCTCGCGGGCGAGCCGCAGCTTCTCGAGCGCGCGCGGGATGAACGCCTGGCCGCCGAAGCCCGGGTTCACCGACATGATGAGGATGAGGTCCACCTTGTCCATCACATGGTCGAGGTAGTCGAGCGGCGTGGCCGGATTGAACACGAGCCCGGCCTTGCAGCCCTGATCGCGGATCAGCTGCAGCGTGCGGTCCACGTGCTCCGAGGCTTCAGGGTGGAAGGAGATGATGTTCGCGCCCGCTTTCGCGAAATCGGGGATGATCCGATCCACCGGCTTCACCATCAGGTGCACGTCGATGGGCGCCTGGGTGAGCGGCCGGATCGCCGCACATACCAGCGGTCCGATGGTGAGGTTCGGCACGTAGTGATTGTCCATCACGTCGAAGTGCACGATGTCGGCGCCGGCGGCGATCACGTTGCGAACCTCTTCGCCGAGGCGCGCGAAATCCGCCGAGAGAATGCTGGGAGCGATGCGTTGCATGGGGCGGCTCCAAACCGTTGCGTGTGTTGCAGCGATTGTAACCGTGCGCGTCTTGAGGGCGCCGCGCTTTTCGGGTGCAATAGCGGCATGCAGCAATCACGCTACGAAATCACGGTCGAGGCGCGTTCGGCCTTCGTCCCGGAACAGTCGGACGAAGGCGAGAACCGCTACGTGTTCGCGTATACCATCACCATCAGGAACACCGGGACGATCGCCGCGAAGCTGGTGAGCCGCCACTGGGTCATCACGGACTCCGACAACCAGGTGCAGGAAGTGCGGGGCCTGGGCGTAATCGGCGAGCAACCGTTGCTGCAACCCGACGAGAAGTTCGAGTACACGAGCGGCGCCGCGATCGCGACGCCGGTCGGCACCATGCGCGGCAGCTACCAGATGCTGGCGGAGGACGGCACCGCCTTCGATGCGCCGATCCCGGAGTTCATGCTGTCCATGCCCCGGGTCCTGCACTGAAGGAAGGCGTCACTTCTTCTTCGGCCACGTCCACCAGACGATGAAGAGGCCGATGGCGAGGGCGACGGCAGCTTCCAGAATTATCCAGCTCATGATCGATCGATTCCGACAGGCCTCGAATGCGGCGCGCGAGCGCGACGAAGGTCGAGACTCTAGCGGACGCACGGGGTTGCGCCTATCGGCAGTGGCGCTGCTGCTGCTCGCGGGCTGCTCCACCATGTCCACCGGACCGATCGTAACCGCCAAGCCCGCCACGCCGCCAGCCCCCGTCACGCCTGCCCCGACCCCGGCGCCTGCTCCCACGCCCGCTCCGGCACCGGAGACACCACCGCCCGCCGTTCCCCAGTTGATCCCGGTGCCGTTCACCGATCTCCCGGGATGGGCGGAGGACGACGTGACCGCCGCCTTCCTCACGTTCTTGCAGGGCTGTCCGAACATCAAGTCGCAGCCGCTCGCTGCCATCTGCACGCGCGCCCTGCCGCTCGGCACGGCGACGGCAGCCGCTCAGCGCGAGTTCATCGAAGCCGAGTTCCAGCCGCACCAGGTCGTGGCTGCCGACGGCAAGACCGAAGGATTGATCACGGGGTACTACGAACCGCTGCTGCGCGGCAGCCGGAAAGCCGATGCGCGCTACCGGTTCCCGGTCTACGCACCACCCGACGACCTCATTTCGGTCGAGCTGGCCGAGCTGTATCCGGAGTTGAAAGGCATGCGGCTGCGCGGCCGCCTGGTGAGCCGCAAGGTCGTTCCGTACTGGTCGCGCAGCGACATCGACAACGATACCGCGCCGCTCAAGGGCAAGGAGATCCTCTGGGTCGACGACGCCGTGGAGCTCTTCTTCCTGCAGATCCAGGGCTCGGGCCGCGTCCGTCTGGAAAGCGGCGAGATCGTGCGCGTCGGTTATGCCGATCAGAACGGACACCCATACAAGTCCATCGGGCGGTTGTTGGTGGAACGCGGCGAGATGACCATCGACAAGGCGTCGATGCAGGGCATCCGCGCCTGGGGCCGCGACAACCCGCAGAAGCTGCCGGCGCTGCTCGCGGAGAATCCGTCCTACGTCTTCTTCCGCGAACTGCAGCTTAGCAACGGCGGACCGATCGGGGCGCTCGGCGTACCGCTCACCACCGGCCGCAGCCTCGCCGTGGATCCGCGTGTGGTGCCGCTCGGCCTGCCGGTCTATATCTCGACCACGTGGCCGAACTCGGAGATGGCGCTCAACCGACTGATGGCTGCGCAGGACACCGGCGGCGCCATCAAGGGCGCGGTGCGCGCCGATTTCTTCTGGGGTTTCGGCGACGAGGCCGGCGATCTCGCCGGCCGCATGCGGCAGCCGTTGAGACTTTGGGTGCTGATGCCGCGGGTGAAGTGACGAGGTTTCGCAATGTTGCCCCCATCCCAACCTTCCCCCACGCGTCGCGTGGGGGAAGGGGCGTACACCCCCTCCCCCGGCTTCGCCGGGGGAGGGTTGGGGTAGGGGCAGCGGCGGATATCAGCGCGACCAGTGTTCACCTTTGCCTTGACGCTATCGCGTCTATCTGAAGATCTCACCTGACCGCTTACCTCACCTCCGCATCGAATCCGTCTTCGCATCGAACGACACCTGCACCACCAGACGGCTCTTCACCACCTTGCCATTGCGCTCACCCGGGACGAAGACAATCGAACGGAAGGCGTCGATCGCCGCCTCCTCGAAATAGCCGGGCGGATCGGCTTCCACCACGGAAGCGTTCACGACTATGCCGAGCTCGTCGATCAGCAGCAGCAGCGTGACGGTCCCGCTCAGGTCCTCCCTGCCCGCCTTGTCCGGATAGCGCAGCTCCACTTCCGCTACGGGCTTCGGAAAGCGGTCGAGCATGCGCGCCGGATAGAACTCGGGGTCTTCCACCTGCGGCAATTCGATGCCGGGCGGGCCTTCCACCGGCGGCGGTTCGACGCGCGATTCGGTTTGCGGCAACGGTTCCGGCGGCGGCTCGGCAACGGGCTTGGACGGCTCCGGGCGTGGCGGTGCCGACTCCCTCTTCGCAGCCGGCACCGGGTTCTTCCTGGCGGGTGCCACGACCGGCTTTGCAGGTGCCGATTCCTGTGCCGCCACGAGGTGGGCTTCGAGCGCACGTCCCGGATGACCGGCGTGGCGCACCGGTTTGACCGGCAGCCCCAACGCGATCCACGCGTGCAGCGCGACCGACAGCGCCAGAGCGACGCCGAACCGCTGCCAGACCCTGCGGTTGTCCGGCAGCGTGGAACCGTCCATCGCGGCGCCCTGCGAATCGCTCCGATCGGATCGGCGCCGCGGGGCGTCCGCGCTACTTCGCGGGCTGGCCCGAGAACTGGGCTTCGAGCTGCGCCGCGGTCAGCGCACCGGGCACGCGGCTGCCGTCGGCGAAGACCAGCGTCGGCGTGCCGTTGATGCCGCGCTTGCGCCCGAACTCCACAAGAGAGTCCACCGGGTTGTCGCAGTCGACCGTGGCCGTCGGGGCGGTCCCCTTCAGCATGTACTCGTCCCAGGCCTTCTGGCGATTGGGCGAACACCAGATCTGCTTCGCCTTGCCCACCGCCTTGGGATGCAGCTGCTCGATCGGGTAGAGCAGGATGTAGATGGTGACGTCGTTCACCTTCTCGAACTCCTGCTCGATGCGCTTGCAGTGCGGACAGTCCGGATCGGAGAACACGGCGATCTTGCGCGAGCCGTTGCCTTTCACCTTCTTGATGGCCTTGTCGAGCGGCAGCGAGTTGAAATCGATGGCGGTCAGCTTGGCGCGCGTCTTTTCCGTCAGGTCGACCATGTTCTTGGTCTCGACCAGGTTGCCCTGGAACATGAAGCGGAACTGGTCGTCGGTGTAGATGATGATCGGCTCGTCCCCGCGCGGGATGACGATCTCGTAGAGCCCCAGGTCAGGCAGCTTGGTCACGGTGTCCACCGTGGCCTTGGGAAACTTCGCCTGGAACGCCTTCTTCACCGACTCTTCGTCGGCGCACGCCGCGGTCGCCGCCACCAGCGCAACAACGGAGAGGACGTAGGCGAAAGTTCGCTCGATCATGGATTGCTCCTGGGTATCTTGGGGGTATGGGTTCGACCGCTCAGGCGGCCGCTTGTTGCGCGAGCAGCGATTTCAATCCGGGCAGGCGATCGGCCAGGCTCAGGCCGGCGTTGCGCAACACCGCGATCCCCGGCAGGCGGCTCGAGAACAGGCGCTGCAATCCGTCCGTGGCCGCGACCATGGCGGCCACATCCTCCCGCCGCGACCGCTCGTACCGCCGCAGCAGCGGCAGGACACCGACGTCGCGCTCGGGCCCCCGCGCCGACAGCGTCGCCGCCAGTGCGCGGACATCGCGAAACCCCAGATTGACGCCCTGGCCGGCCAAAGGGTGAAGATTATGGGCAGCGTCCCCCACCAGTGCAAGGCGCGGCCCGACGAAGGACGAGGCCACTCGCAGTCGCAGCGGAAAAGCGGCCGCCGGCGTGACGACCTCCAGTTCGCCGACGCTGCCCGCAGAAGCATCGCCGACCGCTTGCGCGAGCGTCGCGACATCCATCGCCGTCAGAGTCTCTGCATGAGCCTCTTCCGCCGACCAAACCATCGACACCTGACCGTCCGGCAGCGGCAACAGCGCAAGCACACCGTCGGGCCGGAACCACTGGCGGGCAATCCCTCGATGCCCGAGCGAGGTGCGGAAGTTCGCGACGACGGCCCGTTGCGCATAGCCGCGCGTTCGAACATCGATGCCCGCAGCCTCGCGTACCCACGATTCCGCGCCGTCGGCACCGACGACCAGCGGCGCGCGCAGCACCGAACCGTCATCGAGCTGCAACGTTGCGGCACTCGCATCGATCGTCAGCGATTGCGGACGCGATCCGACACGGAGCTTCACGTGGTCCGAGGCCTCGAGCTGTCGCCAGAGCGCACGCGCGAGTGCGCCCCCTTCGGCGATGTAGGCCAGGGCCGGAACTCCGCTCGCGAGCGCATCGAAATCGATGCGGGCGCCGGGCCGGTCGCCATTCACCTCCATGCCCAGCACGGGCTCTATGCGTGCAGCGTCGAGCTGCTGCCAGGCTCCGATCGAATACAGCAGCTTGCGGCTGCCGGGACTGATCGCGTAGATGCGCGAATCCCACTCGGCGCGAGCGGGCGGCGGCGCGGCGGCCTCGATGACCGTCACCTCGAGGCCGGCGTCACCGAGCGCCAGCGCGGCAGCGGCGCCGACGAGTCCGGCGCCGACTACGATCGCATCCATGATCCCGATCGCAAGCTCTTCAACGGCGAGTGTTTTCTTGACAAGAAAGGGGTCGGAAACGTAACCTTCGCGCCCCTGTCGCGGGGCGTTCACCGTGGAAGTTCGCGGCTGTACGGAGCGTGCGATGCGCTCGACCCCCGCAACCGTGACGGTGATATAGCTCAGTTGGTTAGAGCACAGCACTCATAATGCTGGGGTCGGTGGTTCAAGTCCACCTATCACCACCAAGATTCGTGCGGTCGCCCTTGCGCGGCGGCGCCGGGCGCTTCCTTCCGGCATGCAGTATTCTGGCCGCGTTCCGGTCCCTCGAGCCGCCCCGTCCGAACCCATGCGCCTGATCCGTTTCTACGTCCTCGCCCTGTTGCTGGCCCTGCCCATGGCCAGTTCGGCAGCCGTGCGCACGCTGCCGACGAACATCCGTACCGGTGTCATGGAAGCGTTCGACTTCCCGTACATGACCGTGAGCGGCCGGATCTTCCGGCTCGCCCCGGGCGCGAAGATCCGCGATCAGGGCAACGTGATCGTGCAGCCGGTCATGGTCCGCGGCACCGGCGCCATCGCGTTCAACTTCGACCATCAAGGTCAGCTGCTGGGCATCTGGATCCTCACGCTCGAAGAGATCGCCTCCCTGAAGGCGCGCGGCTACACGTTCGAGACGAAGTGATGGGCGGCAAAGTCTTCATCAAGACCTTCGGGTGCCAGATGAACGAGTACGATTCGGCGCGCATGGCCGACGTGCTCCGCGCCACCGAGGGCCTCGAGCCCACGGACGATCCGGCCAATGCCGACGTGATCCTGTTCAACACCTGCTCGGTGCGCGAGAAGGCGCAGGAGAAGGTGTTCTCCGATCTCGGCGTCGTGCGCGAGCTGAAGCTCGCGAAACCGGATCTGGTGATCGGCGTCGGCGGTTGCGTCGCGAGCCAGGAAGGCGATGCGATCGTGCGCCGCGCGCCGTACGTGGACGTGGTGTTCGGTCCGCAGACGCTGCATCGTCTGCCCGAGCTGATCAGCGCCCGCCGGGCCTCCGGCCGCTCGCAGGTGGACGTGTCGTTTCCCGAAATCGAGAAGTTCGACCACCTGCCGCCGCCGCGCGTCGAAGGCAGTCAGGCCTTCGTGTCGATCATGGAAGGCTGCAGCAAGTACTGCAGCTTCTGCGTCGTGCCCTACACCCGCGGCGAAGAGGTCTCGCGGCCCTTCGACGACGTGCTGACCGAGGTGGCAGATCTGGCGGACCAGGGCGTGCGCGAAGTGACGCTGCTCGGCCAGAACGTCAACGCCTACCGCGGTCCGATGGCGGATGGCGCCATCGCCGACTTCGCGCTGCTGCTGGAGTACGTGGCCGAAGTCCCCGGCATCGAGCGCCTGCGCTACACGACGTCCCACCCCAAGGAATTCACGCAGCGTCTGATCGATGCCTACGCACGGATCCCGAAGCTGGTCTCGCACGTGCACCTCCCGGTGCAGTCCGGCTCCGATCGCATCCTCGGCGCGATGAAGCGTGGCTACACCGTGCTCGAGTACAAGTCGATCATCCGGCGCCTGCGCGCGGTGCGGCCGGACATCTCGCTGTCGTCCGACTTCATCGTCGGCTTCCCGGGTGAGACCGAGGCCGATTTCGAGCAGACGATGAAGCTGGTACGCGATCTCGACTTCGACTCGAGCTTCAGTTTCGTCTACAGCGCCCGCCCCGGTACGCCGGCCGCGAACCTGGACGACCCGGTGCCCCACGAGACCAAGATCGCATGGCTGATGCGCCTGCAGGCCCAGATCGAGAAGCAGGCCACGGTCGTGAGCGAGCGCATGGTCGGATCGGTGCAGCGCGTCCTGGTCGAAGGTCGGGCGCGCAAGAACGCGGCTGAACTCGCCGCACGCACCGACAACAATCGCATCGTGAACTTCGCCGGTCCGGCCGGTTGGATCGGACAGTTCGTCGACGTCGAGATCACCGCCGCCCTGCCGCACTCGCTGCGCGGGCGCGCGCGCGTTGCAGAAACGGTCTGAACGTTTGGAAGCGGCCGCGCTGGAACTCACGCTCGCCCCGGTCGACAACCAGCGCCTCGCCAACCTGTGCGGGGTGCTCGACGAGAACCTGCGCCAGATCGAGAACGCGCTCGACGTGAGCATCGCCCGCCGCGGCGAGCACTTCCGCGTCGAGGGCGACTCGCGCCAGCAGAAGCTGACCGCCGATCTGTTGCAGACGTTCTACACCCGCGCCGACGCCATCCTCACCGTGGAGGATGTGCAGCTCGGCCTGATCGAGCTGACCGGCGGTGCGGCCGCTTCGCCCGACGAACCGCAGCTCCACACGAAGCGGCGCGATCTGCGTGGCCGCACGTTCAACCAGAGCGAGTATCTGCGCGCGATCCTCGAGCACGACATCACCTTCGGTATCGGCCCGGCCGGCACGGGCAAGACCTATCTCGCCGTCGCCTGCGCCGTTGATGCGCTCGAGCGCGACGCCGTGAAGCGCCTCGTGCTGGTGCGCCCTGCGGTGGAAGCGGGCGAGCGCCTGGGCTTCCTGCCCGGCGATCTCACGCAGAAGGTGGATCCGTACCTGCGCCCGCTCTACGATGCGCTGTACGACCTGATGGGCTTCGAGAAGGTCGGCAAACTCTTCGAGCGCGGCGCCATCGAGATCGCGCCGCTCGCCTTCATGCGCGGGCGCACGCTCAATCATTCGTTCGTCATCCTGGACGAGGCGCAGAACACCACGCCCGAGCAGATGAAGATGTTCCTCACGCGCATCGGCTTCGGCGCCAAGGCGGTGCTGACCGGGGACATCACCCAGATCGATCTGCAGAAGGGCCAGCGCAGCGGTCTGGTGGACGCTCAGGAGGTGCTGGGGCACGTGCGCGGCATCGCGTTCGTCCGCTTCACGTCCCAGGACGTGGTCCGGCATCCGCTCGTGCAACGCATCGTGAACGCCTACGAGCAGCACACTGCGCGCAGCGATCCGACCAAGTGAGCCCCACACCCCCGCGACTGTCGCTGGCCGTGCAGTACGCCGTGGACGAAGCCCGCGCGCCGACGCGCACCCGGCTGCGCCGCTGGGCGATGGCGGCGCTGGCGCAGGACTGCGCGGTCACGCTGCGCATCGTCGGCGCGGCCGAAGGACGGCGGCTGAACCGCGAGTTCCGGGGGAAGGACTACGCCACGAACGTCCTCACGTTCGTCTATGGCCGCGATCCCGCCACCGTGGGCGACATCGCGCTCTGCGCCCCCGTGATCGCCCGCGAGGCCCGGGAGCAAGGCAAGACGCCGGAGGCCCATTGGGCGCACCTGGTCGTGCACGGCATGCTGCATCTCCAGGGGTACGACCATGAGAAGGTCCGCGAAGCGCGTCGCATGGAAGCGCTGGAAATCCGGATCGTCACGGAACTGGGGTATCCTGACCCCTATCGCATCGCGGCCTGAAGGTCCCGACCGCCACACGCGAACATGGAAAGTCCGCACTCCGGCAAACCCACCCTGCTAGAACGGCTCGGCGCCATCCTGATGCGCGAGCCGGAGGACCGGGAGCAGCTCCTCGAGCTGCTGCACTCCTCCTTCGAACGCAATCTCATGGACGCGGACGCGCTCGCCATGATCGAGGGCGTGCTGCAAGTGGCCGACATGCAGGCGCGCGACATCATGGTGCCTCGTGCTCAGATGGACGTCATCGACATCAACGACACGCCCGAGACGTTCATCCCGATCGTGATCGAGACGGCGCACTCGCGCTTTCCGGTGATCGACGGCGACAAGGACAAGGTGATCGGCATCCTGCTCGCCAAGGACCTGCTGCGCTACTACGCCGGCGAGGAGTTCGACGTGCGCGAGATGCTGCGGCCGGCGGTGTTCATCCCGGAATCGAAGCGCCTCAACGTGCTGCTGAAGGAGTTCCGCTCCAACCGCAACCACATCGCGATCGTGGTGGACGAGTACGGCGGCGTCGCCGGTCTGCTGACCATCGAGGATGTGCTCGAGCAGATCGTCGGCGACATCGAGGATGAATACGACTTCGACGAGACCGAGGACAACATCGTCTCGCAGCCGGGCGGCCGCCACCGCGTGAAGGCGACCACCGAGATCGCCGACTTCAACACCGCCTTCCAGACCGAATACAGCGACGAGGACTACGACACCGTCGGCGGCCTGGTGATGAGCCGCTTCGGGCGCGTGCCGAAGCGCGGCGAAGAGATCGCCATCGACGATTTCACCTTCAAGGTGCTGCGCGCCGACAGCCGCCGGGTGCACTCGCTGCTGGTGGAAAGAAAAGCGCCCGTCGAGACATGAGGCGGTTCGCGGCGCCGGCCACGGCGTTCGCGGCCGGTGCGGTCGCGGTGCTCGGGTTCGCGCCGCTCTACATCTTCGTCCTGCCCATTGCGTCGCTGGCCGTGCTCGCCTGGCTGGGGAACCGTGCAGCCACGCCACGATCCGCCGCGTTACTGGGTTACGCATTCGGCTTCGGGCTGTTCGTCTTCGGCATCCGTTGGATCTACATCGCGCTGCACGTCTACGGGGCTATGCCGGCCGTCCTGGCGGCGACCGCGACCGCGGTGTTCGCGGCGTTTCTCGCTCTGTATCCCGCCGCAGCGCTCTACGCCGCCAAGCGCTTCGCTCCACAGTTCTGGTGGATCGCGGTTCCGGCCTGCTGGGCACTCTCCGAGTGGTTGCGCGGCTGGATCTTCACCGGGTTTCCGTGGCTCACGATCGGGTACTCGCAGGTGCCCTGGAGCCCGCTGGCGGGATTCGCCCCGTTGCTGGGCGTTTTCGGCGTTTCGCTGACCGTCGGGCTCGTCGCTGCGGGGATCGCTGCGGCAATCGAGGGCTTCAGGACCGCGCGATGGAAACGCGCCGCAGGCAGCGTCGTCGCCCTGGTATTGATCGGGGTTGCCCTGAGCTTCGTCCCGTGGACTCGCCCCATCGGTCCGCCCCTCGACGTGACCCTGGTCCAGGGCAACGTCGCGCAGGAACTCAAGTTCCGCGAGGACAAGCTGCTCATGACGCTGGTCAACTTCGAGGAGCTGGTCTCGCGCACCCGCAGTCCGCTCGTGATCCTGCCGGAGACGGCGCTGCCGTTGCTGCTGAACGAGGTGCCGGAACCTTACCTGCAACGATTGGCAGATCATGCGCGCGACAACGGTGGCGACCTGCTGGTGGGAGTCTTCGAGAACGATCCGCCGGGCAGCGACCGCTTCTTCAACTCGGTCGTGAGCATCGGTTCGTCGCCGCGCCAGATCTACCGCAAGCATCACCTGGTCCCGTTCGGCGAGTTCATTCCGTTCAAGGCGCTGCTCGGCCCGGTCATCAACGGCTGGCTCCACATTCCTCTGTCGGACCAGACCCGTGGCGACGCGCGCCAGAAGCCGCTCGCGGTCGCAGGGCAGAAAGTGGCCGTCAACATCTGCTACGAGGACGTGTTCGGCGAGGAGATCATCCGGCAGCTGCCCGAGGCAACGCTGCTGGCGAACGTGACGAACGACGCCTGGTACGGCGATTCGTGGGCATCGGAACAGCATCTCCAGGCCTCGCAGATGCGGGCGCTGGAGACCGGCCGGCCGATGCTGCGGGCGACCAACACCGGCGTGACCGCCGCCATCGACCATCGCGGACACGTGCTGGGCAGCCTTCCGGAGTTCCAGGCCGACGTGCTGACGGTGCGCCTCGAGGGGCGAACTGGGGCGACACCCTACGTGCACCTGGGCAACTTTCCGTTCGTTGCCCTGGCCTTCGCGCTGGCGTTGGTCGCGCGACAACGGTCCGCCCGGAGCCGCGCCGCGACACCTTGAGAGGTGGAGCCGGTCCCGGGAACTTGATCGGATCATGTTGGTCATTTAATATGACCAACATTGCCTCCTGGGAGCAGAGTCCGTGGGCCACTACAACATTCACGAGGTGAAGGCGCAGCTCTCCGCACTGATCCAGAAAGTGATGCTGGGCGAGGAGATCATCATCGCCAAAGACAACAAGCCCGTGGCGAAGCTGGTCCCGCTGCATCCGATCCAGGGACAGCGCAAACCGGGTTCGGCCAAGGGCCTCATCTGGACTGCACCCGATTTCGATGCGCCGCTCGACGAGTTCAAGGACTACTCGCGTTGACGATCCTGCTCGACACTCACGCCTTCCTCTGGTTCGTGGGTGCCGACGACCGGCTGTCCAAGAAGGCGGTTTCGGCGATGAAGAACGAAAGCAACGCAATCGTGTTGAGCGTTGCGAGCGTTTGGGAAATGGCCATGAAGGCAGCCCTCGGCAAGCTCCGCCTGCCGCAAGCGGTCGAATCCTTCGTCCCCCAACAGATGCAACTCAACATGATCGGGCAACTGGGCGTCGACTTCCGTCACGCCGCCCGGGTCGAAGGATTGCCTCCGCATCACTCCGACCCATTCGATCGCGTGTTGATCGCCCAGGCGCTGACCGAAGGGATCCCGATCATCAGTGCCGACCCGGCATTCGACGCCTATGGCGTGCATAGGATCTGGTAACGAGGAGGCTCCTGGCCGAACCCTGTAACATTCGCCTCCGCATTTTTTCCTCGTCGAAGCCCCACGCGGCTTCCGCCCCGGTTTCATGCTGACCTTTCAGGACCTGATCCTCACGCTCCAGAACTACTGGGGCAAACAGGGTTGCGCGCTGCTCCAGCCCATCGACATGGAGGTAGGTGCGGGCACGTCGCACACGGCCACCTTCCTGCGCGCCCTCGGGCCGGAACCGTGGCGCGCCGCGTACGTGCAGCCCTCGCGCCGCCCCAAGGACGGGCGCTACGGCGACAACCCGAACCGCCTGCAGCACTACTACCAGTACCAGGTGGTGCTGAAGCCCGCGCCGCAGGACATCCTCGACCTCTATCTCGGTTCGCTGGTCGCCATCGGCATCGACCCGAAGGTCAACGACATCCGCTTCGTGGAAGACGACTGGGAGAACCCGACCCTGGGGGCCTGGGGCCTCGGCTGGGAGGTATGGCTGAACGGCATGGAGATGACCCAGTTCACCTACTTCCAGCAGGTGGGCGGCCTCGACTGCAAGCCGATCCTGGGCGAGATCACCTACGGCCTCGAGCGCCTGTGCATGTACCTGCAGGGGGTAGAGAACGTCTACGACCTCACGTGGACGCCGGGCATCACCTATCGCGACGTCTACCACCAGAACGAAGTGGAGCAGTCCACCTACAACTTCGAACACTCGAACGTGAACTGGCTGCTGCAGCAGTTCAACACCTGCGAGTCGGAGGCGAAGCGGCTGATCGAAGCCGGCCTGCCGCTGCCGGGGTACGAGATGGTTCTCAAGAGCGCGCACACGTTCAATCTGCTGGATGCGCGTGGTGCGATCTCGACCACGGAGCGCGCCGGCTATATCGGGCGTATCCGCACGCTGGCGAAGATGGTCGCGCAGGCGTATTACGAGTCGCGCGAGCGGCTCGGATTTCCCATGCTGCCGAAGAAGGGGGCCGCATGAACGCGCCCCTGCTGGTCGAACTGTTCACCGAGGAGCTGCCGCCGAAGGCGCTCAACAACATCGGCAACGCATTCGCCGCCGGTGTAGCCGAAGGGTTGGCGCAGCGTGCCCTGGTCGAAGGCGCTCCCGCATTTCGCGCTTTTGCGACGCCGCGTCGTATTGCAGTGCTGATTCAGCAGGTCCGCGCGAAGGCCCCCGATCAGTCGCGGCGCGAGAAGGTGCTGCCCGTCTCGGTCGCGATCGACTCTAACGGTCGGCCGACCCAGGCGCTCGCGAAGAAGCTCGCGGCGCTCGGAGCGACCGACGTGGCGCTGGCCGACCTCGAACGGGCACCCGACGGTAAACAGGAAAGCCTGTTCCGCAACTACGTCGCCCCCGGCATCGCGTTGGGCGAAGGACTGCAGCAGGTACTGACCGAGACGATCGCGAAACTCCCCATCCCCAAGGTCATGCGCTATCAGACACCCGACGGGGTGGATGTCCAGTTCGCGCGTCCCGCCCATCGCCTCGTCGCGCTGCACGGTGCCGAATTGGTGTCGGTGGAAGCGCTCGGCCTCCGGGCTGGCCGCGAGACCTTCGGCCACCGCTTCATGGGCAAGGGATCGATCCGCATCACCTCGGCCGACCAGTACGAAGCCTCGCTGCGTGACGAGGGCGCGGTCATCGCGGACTTCGCCCAGCGCAAGGAAGCCATCGCGCAGGCGCTGTCGGATGCGGCCACAAAGCATCAGGCGAAGCTCGCCGAATCCGCGGCACTGCTGGACGAAGTCACGGCCCTCGTAGAGTTTCCGGCCGTTTACGCCGGCACCTTCGACTCCGCCTTCCTCGCCGTGCCGCAGGAATGCCTGATTCTGTCGATGAAGCAGCACCAGAAGTATTTCCCGCTGGTGGACGCCGCCGGCAAGCTGCTGCCGAAGTTCCTGATCGTCTCCAATCTCAAGACGGATCGCCCCGAGAACATCGTCCACGGCAACGAACGCGTGCTTCGCGCCCGGCTCGCCGACGCGAAGTTCTTCTTCGACCAGGACCGCAAGCAACCGCTCGAGACCCGCGTCGAGAAGCTCGGTGCCGTCGTCTACCACAACAAGCTCGGCAGCCAGTTGCAGCGCGTCCAGCGTATCGCTAAGCTCGCCGGCGAGATCGCCGGCTTGTTGCGCGCGAGCGTGGACCAGGCCGAACGCGCCGGGCGCCTGGCCAAGGCCGACCTCGTGACCGACATGGTGGGCGAGTTCCCCGAGCTGCAGGGCGTGATGGGCATGTACTACGCGCGCCATGACGGCGAAGCGGACGTCGTATCCAAGGCAATCGAGGCCCACTACCACCCGCGCTTCGCCAACGACACGCTGCCGGAGGACAACATCGGCGCGGCGGTGGCGCTCGCGGACAAGCTCGACACGCTGACCGGCATCTACGGCATCGGCCTCGTGCCCACCGGCGACAAGGATCCGTTCGGTCTGCGCCGCGCCGCACTCGGCGTGCTGCGCATCCTCGCCGAGAAGCAGCTGCCGCTCGACCTGATGCAGCTGTTGCAGCTGGCGCGCGCCAAGTTCACGACCGAAGCCGTCGCCGAAAGCGTGGCCGTCGATCTGCACGGCTTCATGCTGGAGCGCCTGCGCGGCTATCTGCGGGAGCGTGGCTTCGATGCCTCCACGGTGGACGCAGTCATCGCCCAGCAGCCGACCCGCATCGATCTGGTGATCCCGCGGGTCGAGGCGGTCCGCGCGTTCCTGACGATGCCGGAGGCCGCGAGCCTGGCTGCCGCCAACAAGCGCATCCGCAACATCCTCAAGAAGACCGACGCCGTTCCGCCCGAGCCGGAATCGGGCCTGCTCCAGGAGCCCGCCGAGAAGGCGCTGTTCGCCACCGTGACCGAACTCGCGCCGAAGGTGGGCACGCTGGTGAGGAGCGAAGCCTATGCGGACGCGCTCAAGCTGCTGGCCGGTGCTCGCCAGCCGGTGGACACGTTCTTCGACCAGGTAATGGTGATGGCCGAGGAGCCGCTCACCCGCCAGAACCGGCTGGCCCTGCTGGCCAAGCTCGACCGGTTGATGAACGCGGTGGCGGATATCTCCCGGCTCGCCGCTTAGGATGACGTCCCCTCCCGACGGCCTGCCCTCTTGGGGCGGCCAGGCAGGGCTGACGTGACGCGCGACAGACGCTTCGCTATGCTCTCCATCGTGAGCTACAGGAACACGCGCGCGTGAAGCTGGTCATCCTCGATCGCGACGGGGTCATCAACTTCGACAGCGACCAGTTCATCAAGAGCCCGGACGAATGGAAGCCCATTCCCGGCAGCCTGGAGGCGATCGCGCGCCTCAATCACTCCGGGTATCACGTGGTGGTCGCGACCAACCAGTCCGGCGTCGGGCGCGGCCTGTTCGACATGGCCGTGCTGAACGCCATCCACGACAAGATGAACCGCGCGCTCGGCCACTACGGCGGTCGCATCGACGCGGTGTTCTATTGCCCGTGCGCGGCCGACCACAACTGCGAATGCCGCAAGCCCAAGCCCGGCATGTTCCACGAGATCTCCCAGCGCTTCGGCCTGGAGTTGGCCGGTATGCCCGCCGTCGGCGATTCCCTGCGCGACCTGCAGGCTGCCCATACCGCAGGCGCCCAGCCGATGCTGGTGCTGACCGGCAAGGGCCGCAAGACCGAGGCTGCTGGCGGCCTGCCACCCGGTACCCAGGTGTTCCCCGATCTCGCCGAGGCCGTGCGAGCCATCACCGCGTGACGTGCGGCCGGTCGCAGCGGCCGCGGCAGATCGAGACGGGCAGCGAGGCCGGGACGTGAACGTCGCGGTGTTCGTCCGCTCCCTGGTGTTCGCGATCGCACAGATCGCACTGACGGTGGTCTTCAGCTGCATCGCGCTGCTCACGTTTCCGCTGCCGGCCCGCACGCGGTACCGCATCATCACGGCGTGGTCCCACTCCATCGTCTGGCTGGCAGCGCACGTCTGCGGCTTGGAGTATCGCGTGATCGGTCGCGAGCACCTGCCCGCCCCGCCTGCGGTGATCCTCTCCAAGCACCAGTCGGCCTGGGAAACGCTCGCATTCCAGCAGATCTTTCCGCCGCAGGTCTGGGTGCTGAAGCGCGAGCTGCTGCGCATCCCGTTCTTCGGGTGGGGGCTCGCGATGCTGAGCCCCATCGCCATCGACCGCGGCAACGCGCGCCGCGCGCTGGAGCAGCTCGTGACCCAGGGGCGGCAGCGGTTCGCCCAAGGGTTCTGGGTCGTGATCTTCCCCGAAGGCACGCGGGTGGCGCCCGGTCAGCGCGGCGAGTACCGCGTCGGCGGTGCGTGGCTCGCCACCCGCACCGGCACGCCGGTGGTGCCGGTCGCGCACAACGCCGGCACGGTATGGGGCAAGAAGGCATTCCTGAAGTATCCCGGCACCATCACCGTCAGCATCGGACCTGCGATCGATCCGAACGGACGCAAGGCCGATCAGCTGATGCAGGAGGTCGAGCGATGGATCGAAACGGAAGTCGCGCGGCTCGGGACGGCGCGGACCTGACCGGCGATCTGTTTCCGGTGCGCGAGGTGGAACAGCCTCGCACCATCGTCCTGCGCGGCCGCGAAGTCCGCTACCTGCTGAAGCGCAGCGCGCGGCGCCGGCGCATAGCGTTCCTGGTGGACGAGACCGGGCTCTCGGTGCAGGTGCCGTGGCGGGTCGGCGAGCACCTCGTGGAAGAGGAGATCCACAAGGCCGCGCGCTGGATCCTCGCGAAGCTCGAGGAGTGGTCGCACCGGGCACCGGCGCCGCGGCGGGCCTGGGCGGATGGTGCGGCCCTCGATTACCTGGGCCGCAGCATCACCCTCGTTGTCGCACACGATCCGGTGGCCACGCTGGTGGAGTTCAAGCCGGAGGGCCTGCTGGAGGTGCGCTCGCCGACACCGGACGATCAGGCCGCGGTGCGCACCGCCGTCATCCGCTGGTATCGCCGCCATGCGGAGCGGCACTTTCCCGACCGGGTCGATCACTACGCGCTGCGCCTCAAGGTGGAGCGCCCCAAGATCCTGCTGTCGGGCGCGACGACCCGGTGGGGCAGCTGCAACGGCAAGCGCGAAGTGCGCCTCAATTTCCGTCTGATGCAGGCGCCGGAGCACATCATCGACTACGTGATCGCCCACGAGCTCGCCCACCTGCTGCACCTCAATCACTCGAAGCGGTTCTGGAATGCGGTCGGCCGCATCTTTCCGGAGTACGACGCGGCCCGCACCGAGCTGGCGGCCGTGAGCCAGCACTACATGTCGCTGTAAACTGTCGGTTCACGGTTTCGTCCTGCCTAGCCATGCGTCTTTGCTGCCTTCTTCTGCTCGCCGCTCTCGTGACCGCCGGTTGCGGTCTCAAGGGGCCGCTGTATCTGCCGGACCAGAAACCCGCGACCGATTCGAACCAGACCGGAGCCAGCCAGTGCACCCCTTCGACGCAGCCCCGCTGCTGAGCGGGAGCCCCTTCGTCGTCCGCGGCGACGAGCTGCACGCCGAGGGTGTGCCCCTGTCCGCGATTGCGGCGCAATTCGGTACGCCCTGCTGGGTCTACTCGCGCACCGCGCTGACCGAGGCCTTCCTCGCGTTCGACCGGGCCCTCGGGGATCGCCCCCATCTCATCTGCTACGCGATGAAGGCGAACTCGAATCTGGCCTTGCTGGACTTGTTCGCGCGCCTGGGCAGCGGCTTCGACATCGTGTCCGGCGGCGAACTGCAGCGCGTGCTGGCCGCGGGCGGCGATCCGCGCAAGGTGGTGTTCTCCGGCGTCGGCAAGTCGGAGGCCGAAATGCGCTTCGCACTCGACACCGGCATCCTGTGCTTCAACGTCGAGTCGGAGAGCGAATTGAGGCGGCTCTCGGCGGTGGCGGCGGCCATGGGCAAGACGGCCGCCATCAGTCTGCGGGTGAATCCGGACGTGGACGCGGGCACGCATCCCTATATTTCCACCGGCCTGCGCAAGAACAAGTTCGGCATCGCCTACGAAGAGGCCTTCGAGCTGTACCGCAACGCCGCGCGCATGCCCGGTCTTCGCGTCACCGGCATCGATTGCCACATCGGTTCGCAGATCACCGAGGTGGCACCGTTCGTCGACGCGCTCGACAAGGTGCTGGCCCTGGTGGATCGTCTGGCCGACGCGGGCATCGTGCTCGAGCACATCGACCTCGGCGGCGGACTGGGCATCCGCTATCACGACGAAACGCCGCCGCGGCCGCAGGCCTACATCGCCGCCCTGCTCGAGCGCTTCGGCGACCGGCCGCAGACGCTGATGTTCGAACCCGGCCGCAATCTCGTGGGCAATGCCGGACTGCTGCTCACCCGCGTGGAGTATCTCAAGCACGGCGTCGAGAAGAACTTCGCCATCGTCGACGCGGCCATGAACGATCTCATCCGGCCCGCGCTGTACGACGCGCATCACGAGATCGTTCCGGTGCAGGCGCGATCGGGTGCCGGCGAGGTCTTCGACATCGTCGGGCCGGTGTGCGAATCCGGTGATTTCCTGGGGCTCGACCGCCGCCTGGCGCTGGCCGAGGGTGACCTGCTCGCGGTGCTGTCCGCGGGAGCCTACGGCATGTCGCAGTCTTCCAACTACAACACCCGCGCCCGGGCAGCCGAGGTGATGGTGGATGGCGATGCCGTACATCTCATCCGGGATCGCGAGCCGGTGGACAGCCTGTACGCCTTCGAGCACCGCCTGACATAGGGCGGGAAGTTTGATACACGGCTGAAATACTGCCGGTTCGGGGCCGCTCCATAATCGGCGCCATGAAGTCGGACTCCCTTTTGCCTTGGCTGCGCCTGGCTGTGCCAGCGCTCGCGTTCACACTCCTGACCGCCTGTTCCAGCGGTGATGACGCGAAAGCCGGCGACAAGCCCAAGGCCGCGCCCGCCGTCCCCGTCACGACCGCCGCCGTCGTGCGCAAGAGCATGCCGCTCAAGCTCGAGGCGATCGGCAACGTGGAACCCTCCACCACCGTGGCGGTCAAGTCACGCATCGACGGCCAGATCACCTCGGTGCACCTGGCCGACGGCCGCGACGTGGCGAAGGGGGATCTCCTGTTCGAACTGGACGCCCGGGCGCTCGAGGCCCAGGTGCGCCAGATGCAGGCGACGGTGCAGCGCGATCGCGCCCTGGTCGCCAACCAGGAAGCCAAGGAGAAGCGCTATTCCGAACTGCTGGCACAAGGCTTCATCTCGCCGGATGCCTATAACCAGATCAAGACCGACCTCGATGCCGGCCGTGCCACCGCCGAGGCGAACGAGGCGAGCCTGCAGTCGGCCCGCGTGCAGCTCTCCTACACGCGCATCTACGCACCCATCGCCGGCCGCGCCGGCAAGGTGCAGATCCAGCTTGGCAACGTCGTGAAGGCCAACGACACGGCACCGCTGGTCACGATCAACGCGGTGATGCCGATCTACGTGAGCTTCGCGGTGCCGGAACAGCATCTCGCACGGATCCGGTCGTTCCTCGCCAAGGGACCGCTGGCGGTGCGGGCGCTTCCCACGGGCGACACCCACGCCCCGAGCGAAGGCACGCTCACGTTCATCGACAACGCCGTGGACCAGCAGACCGGCACCATCCGCCTGCGCGCCACCTTCCCGAATCGCGACAGCGTGCTCTGGCCGGGCCAGTTCGCCAACGTCACGGTCACGCTCGATCGCCAGGACAACGCGATCGTCGTCCCCGCGGACGCGCTGCAGAACGGCCCCAAGGGTCCCTACGTCTACGTGGTCAAGCCGGATTCCAGCGCCGAGATGCGTAACGTGAAAATCGATCGTACCGACGGCCCCGAGACCATCATCGCGGACGGCCTGCACGAAGGCGAAACGGTGGTGGTGAGCGGCCAGATCCGGCTGACGCCGGGCATCAAGGTGAAGACGGGCGCCGGCTGAAGGCCGCCGGCCCGCCCCGGACGCACGCGATGAACCTCTCGCGCATCTTCGTGGAACGTCCGGTCATGACCTGGCTGGTCATGATCGGCATCCTGACGTTCGGCGTCGTGGCCTACCGGCAACTGCCGGTCGCGCAGCTGCCCAACGTCGACTTCCCCACGCTGCAGGTGACCGCGAGCCTGCCGGGCGCTAGTCCGGACACCATGGCGGCGGCCGTCGCGACGCCGCTCGAGAGGGAGTTCTCCGCTATCGCCGGGCTGGAGCAGATGACCTCGTCGAGCGCCAAGGGCTCGACCCAGATCACGCTGCAGTTCTCGCTCGACCGCCCGATCGATGCCGCCGCCCAGGACGTGCAGACCGCCATCACCCTGGCGCGCCGCAACCTCCCGCCGGACATGCCGGTGCCACCGTCGTATCGGAAGGTGAACCCGGCCGACCAGCCGGTGTTCTATCTGGCGCTCACCTCCGACGTGTTCCCCATCTCGCAGGTGAACGAGTACGCCGAGACGCTGATCGCCCAGCGCATGTCGACCGTGAATGGCGTGGCCCAGGTGACCGTCAACGGCACGCAGAAGTACGCGGTGCGCGTGCAGGTGGATCCCTACGCCATGGCGGCCCGCGGCGTCGGCATCGACGAGGTGGAGCAGGCGATCGCGCGCAACAACGTCAACCTGCCCACCGGCACGCTGAACGGGCCGCGGCGTGCCGTGTCGGTGGAATCCACCGGCCAGCTCACCAACGCCGAGGGCTTCCGCGACATCATCGTCACGTACCGCAATGGTGCGCCGCTGCGCCTGAAGGATATCGGCACGGCCATCGACGACGTGCAGGACAACAAACAGGCCGCCTGGTACAACGACAAGCGCTGCATCCTCATCTCGGTGCTGCGCCAGCCCGGCACCAACACCGTCGAGGTGGTCGACGCGCTGAAGAAGCTGCTGCCGGTCTTCCGCGAACAGATCCCGCCCGGGGTCAAGCTGGAGGTGGTCTACGACCGCTCCATCTCGATCCGGGAGTCGGTGCACGACGTGCAGTTCACGCTGGTGCTGGCGCTCGCGCTGGTGGTGCTGGTGATCTTCCTGTTCCTGCGCAACCTGTCGGCGACCGTCATCCCGAACCTGGCGCTGCCCATGTCCATCATCGGCACGTTCTCGGTGATGTACCTGATGGACTTCAGCCTCGACAACCTGTCGCTGATGGCACTGACGCTGTGCGTGGGCTTCGTCGTGGACGACGCCATCGTCATGCTCGAGAACATCATGCGCCACCTCGAGATGGGCAAGTCACGGCTGCAAGCCGCGCTCGAAGGGTCGAAGGAGATCGCCTTCACCATCCTGTCCATGACGATCTCGCTCGCGGCGGTGTTCATCCCCGTGCTGTTCATGGGTGGCGTCGTCGGCCGGCTGCTGCACGAGTTCGCCGTCACGATCATCGCGGCGATCCTGGTCTCGGGCTTCGTCTCGCTGTCGCTCACGCCGCTCATGTGCAGCCGCATGCTCCGCTCCACTCACGGCGTGCGCCATGGGCGGGTGTACCTCGCGCTCGAGCGCATGTTCGACGCGATGCGCGACGTCTACGACCGCTCGCTCCGGGCAGTGCTCGCGTTCCCGCGGACCTGCATGGTGGTGTTCCTCGCCATCACGCTGCTGACGAGCTGGCTGTTCTCGAACAGCCCGAAGGGTTTTCTGCCGAGCGAGGACGTGGGGCAGCTGTTCGCCTTCACCGAGGCCGCGCAGGACATCTCTTTCGACGCCATGTACGAGCTGCAGCAGCAGGCGGCAGCCATCATCCGCAGCGATCCGGCGGTCGACGCGACGACCGCCTTCATGGGCGTGGGCGGCTCGAGCCAGTCCATCAACCTCGGACGCATCCTGATCCGCCTGAAGGACCGCCACGAACGGCCGAGCGCCGACGAGGTCATGCAGCGTCTCAAACCGAAGCTCGGTGCGATCCCCGGCCTCAAGATCTACCTTCAGAACCTCCCCACCATCCGGCTGGGCGGGGTGCTCACCAAGAGCCAGTACCAGTTCACGCTGCAGGACGCCGATTCGAGCGAGCTCTACAAATGGGCCCCGCTCATCGAGGAGAAGATCCGCGGCTTGCCCGGGTTCACCGACGTGACCAGCGACCTGCAGATCAAGAACCCGCAGATCGTGCTCAACATCGATCGCGACAAGGCCGCGGCGCTCGGCGTCACCGCCGACCAGATCGAGAACGCGCTGTACAGCGCCTATGGGCCGAAGCAGGTATCGAACATTTTCACGCCGACCAACCAGTACTGGGTGCTGCTCGAGGTCCAACCCAAGTACCAGCTCGATCCGTCAGCACTGTCACTGCTGTACGTACGCAGCTCGAGCGGCAGCCTGGTGCCGCTGTCGGCCGTCGCCGACATGAAGCCCGCGGTGGGTCCGCTGGTGATCAGCCACCTGGGTCAGCTGCCGGCCGTGACCATCTCCTTCAACTTGAAACCGGGCGTCGCACTCGGCCAGGGGATCGAAGCGATCAACCGCATGATGGCCGAGCAACGCGTGCCGGCCACGCTCAACACGAGCTTCCAGGGCTCGGCCCAGGCGTTCCAGGCGTCGCTGGCCGGCATGGGTGTCCTGCTGATCCTCGCGGTGTTCGTGATCTACCTGATCCTCGGCATCCTGTACGAGAGCTTCATCCATCCGGTCACGATCCTCTCCGGATTGCCCACCGCGGGTCTGGGGGCGCTGCTCTCGCTGAAACTCTTCCACATGGAGCTCGACATGTTCGGCTTCGTCGGCCTGGTCATGCTGATCGGCATCGTGAAGAAGAACGCGATCATGATGATCGACTTCGCCATCGAGGCCCGGCGCGCCGGCAAGAACCCGCACGACGCCATCTACGAAGCGGCACTCACGCGCTTCCGCCCGATCATGATGACCACCATGGCGGCCCTGATGGGGACGCTGCCGATCGCCCTGGGCTACGGGGCCGGTGCCGAAGCGCGACAACCGCTCGGCGTCGCGGTCGTCGGCGGTCTGCTGGTGTCGCAGATCCTCACGCTGTACATCACGCCGGTGATCTACATCTATCTGGAGCGCTTCCAGAACTGGATACGGAAAGACCGCGACACCATCGGCGTCGATCCGCAGTTCGTCCACCGCGCGGAATCGACCGGCTCCTGAGCGGCGGTCAGTTGGGCAGCGGCTGGGGAATGCCCGACCCGGGCCAGCTGGCCGAAGCAGCGGGGCAGCCACTGCGTCGATGCTCCGTGTGCAGCCAGCGGTCCACGTCCTTCTCGCCCAGGGCGCAGACGCCGAGCTTGAGGTAGTCCGCGGTGGTGGTCGCATAGATGCCGTTGTCGAACCAGCTCGCCACCTGGGTCGAGCGCAGCCAGCGCCGCTTGGCCCGCCCGAATTCGTAGGGAACCCAGCGCGAGCGCTGCGCGTTCGCCGTCTGCACCGTGATGCCGTGGGAACAGTTGAGCAGCGCCATCTCGATGATGGCCGCGATCAGCACGGTCTGGATCACCGGCGGCAGGCCGGAACCGGTCCCGAGATTGAGCAGCGGATCGTGCACGTCGAGCCAGTATTCGAACCCGGCGCGCTGCGCGAGCCACGCGATGCGCTCTGCGAGAGGCACGTCGACCTGCTGGTGCGACACGAACACCCGGCACGCGAACGGCTTCGTCTCGATGTCGCGCAAGCGGCGCAGGAACTCGTCGAACGCGGCGAGCACCGGATCGGGTTGCTCCGCGCGCACGTGGTCGCGCAGTGTCATGAGCAGCCAGTGCCATTCTTCGATGCCGACAACGTCTCGCCCATACCGCTCATCCAGGTACTCGGAGGCGCGCGTCCAGTCGAAACTCGCCATGGTGTCTCCCGAAAGCAGGGGTCAGCGTCCGTTGGGAGCGTAGCACGCGCGTTCCCGGTTTCCGCTGTCCGCCCCGCGGCGGTATAGTCGGTGCCGCGCACCCGAGAGCGCCCAGGCCGGCAGCGATCCGGCCGAGGTGAGTTGAACGACCCCTGGGGAGGACTGCATGACCGACAGCATCAAGTACCTGCTGGACGAAACGCGCATACCGAAGCACTGGTACAACCTGATGGCGGATCTGCCCTCGCCGCCACCACCGGTGCTGCACCCTGGAACGCTCCAGCCCGTCGGACCCGACGATCTCGCGCCGCTCTTTCCGATGGCGCTGATCATGCAGGAGGTATCGACCGATCGGGAGGTCGAGATCCCCGGTCCGGTGCGCGAGGTCTACAGGCAGTGGCGGCCGAGTCCGCTCTTCCGTGCGCGGCGCCTGGAGAAGGCGCTGCAGACGCCGGCGCGCATCTACTACAAGTATGAAGGAGTGAGCCCGGCTGGCAGCCACAAGCCGAATACCGCGGTGGCCCAGGCTTTCTACAACAAGGAGGCGGGGGTCAAACGCATCAGCACCGAGACTGGTGCCGGCCAATGGGGATCGTCCCTCGCTTTCGCGGGTGCGCTCTTCGGGCTCGAGATCCAGGTCTTCATGGTGAAGGTGTCCTACAACCAGAAGCCCTACCGCCGGGCGCTGATGGAGACCTACGGCGCCCGCTGCATCGCGAGCCCGTCCATGGAAACCAACTTCGGCCGCGCCCTGCTGGCGAAATCGCCGGACAACAACGGCAGTCTCGGCATCGCCATCTCCGAGGCGGTCGAAGTGGCAGCGAGCCGCGAGGACACCAAGTACGCGCTCGGTTCGGTGCTGAACCACGTGTTGCTGCATCAGACCGTGGTCGGCCAGGAAGCCATCGCTCAGATGGAACTGGCGAACGACTATCCCGATGTCATCGTCGGCTGCACCGGTGGCGGTTCGAATTTCGCGGGGATCGCGTTCCCGTTCCTCGGTGCCCAGCTGCGCGGCGGAAAGAAGGTGCGCATCATCGCGGTCGAACCCGCGGCATGCCCGAGTCTCACCCGCGGCCGGTATGCCTACGACTTCGGGGACACCGGCCAGATGACGCCGCTGGCGAAGATGCATACCCTCGGCTCGGCGTTCATGCCGCCCGGGTTCCACGCCGGCGGGCTGCGCTACCACGGCATGGCGCCGCTGGTATCGCACATCAAGGAACTGGGCCTGATCGAAGCGCGCGCCTATCACCAGGTACCTTGCTTCGAGGCCGGTGTGCTGTTCGCGCGCAACGAGGGCATCGTGCCGGCGCCCGAAGCCAACCATGCGGTGAAGGGTGCGATCGACGAGGCGCTGCGCTGCAAGGAATCGGGCACTTCGAAGGCCATCCTGTTCAACCTGTGCGGTCATGGTCATTTCGACATGCAGGCGTACACGGATTACTTTGCCGGCAAGCTGGCCGATCAGCACTACGACGAGAAAGAACTCGCCATGGCGCTGGCCGGTCTCCCTTCGGTGCCCGAGCCCGCCTGATCGATCTCGCGACCATGTCCCGGGAAACCTTGATCCGCCTGGCGGCGCCTCCGGATGCGCAGCGGATCGCGCGCCTGTCGCGCGATCTGATCGAATCCGGGCTCGGCTGGTCGTGGACGCCCAAGCGCATCCTCGGCTCGCTCAAGGCTCCCGACACGTGCAGCATCGTCGCCGATGGAAACGCGCCGGTGGCCGGCTTCGCAATCATGGAGTTTCTCGACGAGCACGCGCATTTGTCGCTGCTCGCGGTGGATCGCGTCGAACAACGCCGAGGCATCGGCCGCAGCCTGGTGCAGTGGCTCGAGGCAAGCGCACGCACCGCCGGGATCGGCATCGTGTACGTGGAAGCCCGGGTCGGCAATCAGGCGGCGCGCGACTTCTACCGGTCGCTGGGCTACCGGGAGATGTTCCTGATGCCCGGCTACTACCGCGGCCGCGAGGCCGCGATCCGCCTGGGTCACGATCTGCGCAAAGCCGTACCCTCCAGCGCCTGACATTCACCGAAAGGACGATGACGATGTCGCGACCCGCCATGAACGCACGCCCGGTCGACTGGTCCGGCGAGAATCCCGGCATGTATCTGCGCGATCGCGCCGACGGGCCCTACGTCACGCTGGTGAGCTTCTTCCGCGTGGTGCTGTCGCCCCACGGCAAGGGGCACGCGGCGTTCCTCGTACTCGATCCGTCGGGGGACGGTTCCAAACCCGGCAAACCCAACGTCTGCATCACCGACAACGAACCGCTCGCCGTGTATCTGCGCGACGGCTTCGTGCAGCACTTCCTCGCGTTCAGGAACAGCAATGCGCTCGCCTCCACGAAGCTGGTCCCGGGGTGGGACTTCGTCGCCGGCGGCGACGGCCGCACGGTGCACACCGAGTGGTTCCGTTCGACGCTGGGCCAGGTGCAATTGACCTGGGGCGGTTGGGGCGACTGCTACGAGGTGGAACTGGCTGGCGACCACAAGGCCGTCACCGGAAGGCACGAGATGTTCTCGACGTTCGTCGACGTGCGCGAGACTTCGGGGCACATCAACGGCCGGCCTTTGGCGGGGCGGCCGTTCCCGCGCGAGTTCGCCGGCAAGAAAGACAGCAGCACCGCCTTCCTCGCGTTCTCGGAGACGTGGATCAAGGTGTGAGCGCCGAGGCCGCGAGCCTCGATCCGGAACCCAGGAAGCGGCGCAGTAGCAGCAGCGCCGCCACCGCGAGCCCGAGCGCGAAACCGCCCCAGAAGCCGGCTGCGCCGAAGCGAAGCGGTATCGCGAATAACCAACCGAAGGGCAGTGCGAGCAGCCAGTAGGCACCGAGCGTAACGACGGTCGGCCAGCGGTTGTCGAGCAGCGCACGCAGCGCGCCCAGGCTCACGGACTGTATGCCGTCGAAGATCTGCATCACGCCCACCGCGATGAACATGGCGGTGGCCGCCGCGATGACCGCGCGGTCCTCGATAAACGCCGCCGCGATGTCCGCGCCTGCGACGATGAGCGCGGTGGTGAAGAGCACCGTCCACGACGTCACGAGCCCCATTGCCGCCAGCCCGATGGGCTGCACCCGGTCAGGTTCGCCCGCACCCAGCACCTGGGCGATGCGGATGGCCACGGCACCGGCCATGCCGAGCGGCAGCATGTAGAGCACGGACGCGACGCTGAACACGATCTGGTTGGCGGCCAGAGCGGTTGCACCGAGCAGTCCGATCAGTACGCCCGCCACGGACAGAGCGCTGCCTTCGGCCAGGTATTGCAGGCCCATCGGTACGCCTTCCTTCGATTGCTCCGTGAAACCGAGACGGCGCAGCCGTACGGCCAGCCGCAGATCCGCCATTGCAGCAGCAAAGCGCCAGTACGCCCAGAAGGCCAGCAGCGCGGTGCCTTCGGCAACCAGTGTGGCCACGGCTGCACCGGTCAGTCCGAGCCTCGGAAAGATCCATACGCCGTGGATCAGCGCGTAGTTGAGCGGCACGTTCACCACCACGGCAATGGACAGGATCGCCACGCCGGTCCACGCACGATCGACCGCATCGAGCAGTTGCTTGAAGACCAGGTTGATCGAGTACGGCACCAGCACCAGCGCCATGGTGATCCAGTACGGGCCGATCACGTCCAGCACCTCGCGCGGTTGGCCCGCGAAGCCCAGCAGCGGCAGCACCGCGATCATCAGCGCAGCCAGGACGATCCCGATGCCCAGCCCCAGCCAGCGCCCGTGCGCGACGACGCTCGCGACCCGCGCCGCGTCGCCGGCGCCGAAGGCACGTCCGATCAGGATGCCCACGGGCGTCATGAATCCGTACACGGCCGCCCACAGGATCAGCACGACGCTGCCGGTCAACGACGCGGCCGCCAGCGGGATCGCCCCCAGCGGACCAAGCATCCACGTGTCGGTGATCATGAGCAGCGACGAGGTGGTGAGGCCCGCCACCAGAGGAACGCCGAGACGCACCAGACCGGCGATTTCCGCACGGCTGCGACGGTAGAGCGAATTCATGGCATCGATCCGGCGGGCTGCCCGGCCGATTTCGTTGAGGACAGCGCAGTATGCTGTCAAGATTTGACAGGCGGTCTTTCCACACTGTTCCCACAGCGTTGACAATGGTTTCGGGGCGAGATCCATGGCCGACAGCGTTCCGCTGATGCGTACTTTCCTCGCCGTGGCGGGCGCCGCAAGTTTCAGCGGCGCCGCCAAGACGCTGGGTCTGTCCCGGGCGGCCGTATCGAGTCAGATCGCGCAGCTCGAAGCGCGGCTCGGCGTGCGCCTGTTCCGCCGTACCACACGGACCGTTGCGCTCACCGACGAAGGCACGCAGTACGCGAGCCGTGTCGGAGCACTGCTTGAACAGATCGACGCCCTGGACAACGAATACGCCACGCGCGCCGGCGACGTGACCGGACCGCTGACGGTGGAGGTACCGGAGTTCTTCGGCGTCCGCGTCCTCGCCGCTCGCGTGCCGCAGTTCCTGGAGCGCTACCCTGCCGTCAGTCTGAATCTGGTGCTCAACGAGAAAGTGGACGACGTCGCCCACGCCGACGCCGACATCCTCGTACGTTCCTCGCTGCCGCAGGCCCATCATCTCAAGTACCGGCGCCTGGGAGGGTTCCGACTGATCGCCGCCGCCAGCCCGCGCTACCTCGCGAAGCAAGGCGAGCCCAGGCACCCGCGCGAACTCGGACAGCACACGACCATCGACTACATCAATTCGGTCTCCGGTCAGCCGTTCGAATGGGAGTTCGAACCCGTACGTCGCGGTCGCAGCGAACCCCTGGTCGTGGCACCGAAGGGGCGGCTCACGTGCAACAACTCCGATGCGTGCATCGAGGCTGCCATCGCCGGCTTCGGGATCGTCACCGACGTCGACTTCATGCTCGCCCCGCTGTTCAAGCGCAAGCTGCTGGTGCCGGTGCTGACGGCATGGCACTCGCCCGAGTATCCGCTGTTCGCCCTGTGGCATCCGGGGCGGCCGGTGGCGCCGCGCATCACCGCGTTCGTGGACTTCCTGGAGCAGGTGGCGAAGGCCGATCCACGCTCTTGATCTCCGACGATCAGCTCCATCGATCGTCGCCATGCGTGCGTCGCCGCCCCAATCCCAACTTCAACCCCGAGCCGTCACCACCGGCTGATAAAACCCGCTGTCCCCCGGAAAGTGCCAACGGATGTCGCGGAACCCCGCCCCGGCGAGAGCTTCGTCCAACTCAACGCGACGCAACGCCCGGAACCGGGAGACATGATGGGACGTGCGATGCTCGTCGCCAGCCTCGCGGATGAAGTACTGATGCACGGCATAGGACCGTCCGTCGGATGCCCAGTCCCACACCTGGAACGCGATGCGACGACCGCCGGCATCGTCGAACACCGAAGGCATGGTGCCGCGTGGACCCAGCGTTTGCTGCTTGCCGTGCAATCCCGGAAGCCCCGGGTCCACCGCCGAAGCGCTCGCGTTTCCGGCGAGCAGCCGGTCGTAGTCGCGAATGCTCGCCACGAACAGTCCCCCCGACCGCAGGCGCCCTCGCATCGAGACGAGCGCCTCCGGGAGATCCTGGTCGCCCAGGCAATGGGACAGCGCGTTGTCGCAGCAGATGACAACGTCGAAATGGTCGGTGAGAGTCCGATCGAGCGCCCGGAAATCGGCAACACCGAAAGTGATCTCGGCCCCGAAGGATCGCGCCTCGCGCTGCGCCCGCTCGATCGCTGGCGCACTGAAGTCCGTGGCGTGGACACGATATCCCTTCAGTGCCAGCGCGATCGCCTGGGTGCCGATACCGCAGGCGCAATCCAGCAGCGACACTGCGACACCTTCCGACCGGTTGCGGATCAACGCGTCGAGAGCTTCGCCCTGACGGGCGATCTCCTGCCGCCAGTCGGCGAACATGAGATGGTACTCACCAGCGAGCCCATCGTAGAACTCGCGGACCGATTCACCCATGGATCTCCCTCTCGCTGATCAACCCGCTCGTGGAGCGACCCGGGCGGTCGCCGACGAAGTCCGCGCGTGCTCGCGCCAACGAAAGACGAGGCGCGCGCCCAGAAGCACCGCGAGCACCAGGCCGAAGGCGAGCGGCTCGCGGATGTCCTTCTTCACCAGCCACAGGAAATGGAGCACGCCGAGCGTCCCGATCGCGTACACCGCGCGATGCAGCCACTGCCAGCGGCGGGCACCGAGCCGCTTCACCATCGCGTTGGTGGATGTGGCAGCGAGCGGGATGAGCAGCAGGAACGCAGTGAAGCCGACGGTGATGAACGGGCGCTTCATCACGTCCTTCACGATGTCGTGCAGATCGAAGAACTGGTCGAGCCAGATGTAGGTGGTGAAGTGCAGGCTCGCATAGAAGAACGCGAACAGTCCGAGCATGCGGCGCAGGCGCAACAGCCACGGCATGGACAGCAGCTTTCGGGCGGGCGTCACCGCGAGCGTGATCATCAGGAACGTCAGCGTCCACCAGCCCGTGGAACGGGTGATGTACTCGATCGGATTGGCACCGAGCTGGTCGCGCCAGGCCCTGAGCGCTAGCAGGGCGAGCGGAATCAGGCAGACGACGAAGACCGTGGCCTTGATCCAGGTGATCCGGGTGGCTGACGGCGTACGGGTCATCGTGAAAGGAGGCAGGTTGTTCACCACGAAGGACGCGAAGGTAAGCGAAGGAAGGCAAACCCGCCTGAAAGCGCTTCTCCTTCGCTTACCTTCGCGGTGAATGAAGTTACCTAGTAGTACCTCTTCAAATCCATCCCCGCATACAGCGAAGCCACCTGATCGCCGTACCCGTTGAACATCAGCGTCGCCCGCTTCCCGAACTCGCCGATGCGGCGCTCCTTCGCCTGGCTCCAGCGCGGATGGTCCACCTGCGGGTTCACGTTCGAGTAGAACCCGTACTCGTTCGGGATCGCCTTGTTCCACGCCGTCTTCGGTTCGGTTTCGGTGAAGCGGACGCGCACGATCGACTTGGCGCTCTTGAAGCCGTATTTCCACGGCACCACGATGCGCACCGGCGCGCCGTTCTGGTTGGGCAGCAAGTCGCCGTACAGGCCGAATGTGAGCAGGGCAAGCGGGTGCATTGCCTCGTCCATGCGCAACCCCTCGACGTAGGGCCAGTCCAGCACCGGCTGGCGGACGCCCGGCATCTGCTTGTCGTCGTTCAGCGTGACGAACTCCACGTACTTCGCCTTCGACGTCGGTTCGGCGCGCTTGATGAGTTCGGCGAGCGGGAAGCCGTTCCAGGGGATCACCATGGACCAGCCCTCCACGCAGCGCAGCCGATAGATGCGCTCCTCGATCGCGGCAAGCTTCATCAACTCGTCGAGGTCCCAGCGTTTCGGCTTCGCACACTCGCCCTCGACGCTGACGGTCCACGGCCGCGGCTTGAGCGTGCCGGCACGATCAGCCGGATCGTCCTTGCCCGTGCCGAACTCGTAGAAGTTGTTGTAGGTGGTGACGTCCTTGAACGGGGTCGGCGCCTCCGCGATGCTGAACGGGCTCTTCTTCGCTGCGGCGAAGACCTTCCCCTGAGCATGGGCAACGCGTGGGCCGAAGCCCGCCACTGCCAGACCGGCAGCGAGGAGCCCCGTGTCGCGGAGGAAAGCGCGGCGGTTGTCGAACAGCGCGCGCGGCGTGATCTCGGAAGGCGGGATGTCGGAGGAGCGGCGGATCAGCATGGGAATCCTTTCGTGCAGCGATGCGGAATACGACCGGAACGCTCCGCCGACGGTTCGGCTCGGAGCGATCATTTTACGGTCACGAAACGCTCACGGATTCAGCGCGAGAGAACGAACCGGCCGATTTCCTCCAGGATCGGCGGATTCCCACGGAACGGTCTAGCGAACGCTGCGACGGTGCGCCCGTGACCGACATCCGGGTAAGTGAGCACGGTCACCGGTGCGCCGACATCCCGGAGACGCGCAGCCAGGCGCTCCGTGTTGCCTGGCCGGACGCGGGTGTCGGCATCGCCGGTTATCAGCAGGGCGGGTGGCGCACCCGTCGATACGTACGCGACCGGTTGAGTCGAGGGCCAGGACGCGCTCGGCCCGAAGATGGTCTGGATCACCGGCGTCCTGATGGGCAGGAAATCGTACGGTCCCGAGAGGCCGATCCAACCGCGCAACGCGACCTTCGGATCGAGTCCGACCTCGCCCAACCAGCGTTCATCGAGCGCCAGCATGGCCGCGTTGTAGGCACCCGCCGAATGACCGATCAGGAACAGGCGTGAAGGATCGCCGCCATAATCGCTCGCGTGATCGCGCACCCAGCGCACCGCCGCAGCGCCGTCGCGCAGGAACTCCGGATACCGCACCTCGGGATAAACGCGATAGTCGGGGATCACCGCAAGAAACCCGCGGGAGGCCAGGGCCTCGCCGGCAAAGCGATACTGCTCGCGGCTGCCTTCCTGCCAAGACCCGCCGTAGAAGAACACTGCGACCGGCAACGGTCCTTGCTCGCCGCGAGAGACGTACACATCGAGTTTCTGTCGCGGAAGCTGTCCATAAGGAATGCCCGCGTCGCGCTTGTAGCCTGCCGACGGCATGGTCGCGTTGAGCAGGCCGAGCGGGGTGCAGGCGGTCAGCGCCGCGAGCACGACCAAGACGACGAGATTCCTCACGCCGCGATGAAAACCTTGAAACACGAAGGCAACGAAGAACGCGAAGTAACTCGAAGGAAGTCGCCTGTCTCCGGAAAAGCGATCCGTAGTTCGCGGGAATCGGCTCACCTTCGTGACCCTTCGTGCGCTTTGCGTCCTTCGTGTCGGACGCGGTTGGCTTTCCCCATCAAAGGCGGTCGAGCTCCTCGCTCAGATAAGGAACAACGTCGCCAACCCCAGGAAGATGAAGAACCCGCCGCTGTCGGTGATGGCAGTGATGAGCACGCTCGATCCCACCGCCGGATCGCGCCCCATGCGGTGCATCAGCATCGGGATGAACACGCCGAAACTGGCCGCCACCAGCAGGTTGAGCGTCATCGCCGCCATCATCACCAGACCGAGCGCCCAGCGGTGATACAGCAGCATCGCGAACAGCCCGAATATGCCGCCCCACACGAGGCCGTTCAACAGGCTGATCGCCAGTTCCTTGGTGAGCAGCGCCTTGGCATTGGCGCGCTGGATCTGCCCCAGCGCCATGGCGCGCACGATCATCGTGATGGTCTGGTTGCCCGAGTTGCCGCCGATGCCGGCGACGATGGGCATCAGCGCGGCCAGCGCCACCAGTTTCTCGATACTGCCCTCGAAGATTCCGATCACGCGCGAAGCGATGAAGGCGGTCACCAGATTGATCGCGAGCCAGGTCCAGCGGTTCTGGGCCGATTTCCAGACCGAGGAGAAGATGTCTTCATCCTCGCGCAGGCCGGCGAGGTTCAGCATCTCGCTGTCGGACTGGTCGCGGATGAAATCCACCACCGCCGCCACGGTGACCCGTCCGACCAGTTGCCCGTGGTCGTCCACCACCGGCGCCGACACCAGGTCGTAGCGTTCGAACGCCTGGGCGGCCTGTTCCGCGGCGTCGTGCGGCTTCAAGCGCACGGCATCCACGAGCATCAGATCGATCACCAGCCGGTCCGGGTCGGTGACCAGGATGCGGCCGATGGGGAGCACGCCCTGCAACACTTCGTTGCGATCCACCACGAACAGCTGATCGGTATGGTCGGGCAGTTCATCGAGCCGCCGCAGGTAGCGCAGCACCACCTCGATGGTGATGTCCTCGCGCACCGTCACCATGTCGAAATCCATCAGCGCCCCGACCGAATCCTCCGGGTAGGACATGGCGGCGCGGAGCTGTTCGCGCTCCTCCACCGACAGCGCCTGGAAGACGTCCTCGATGACCTCCTCGGGCAGGTCGGGGGCGAGGTCCGCGATCTCGTCGGTGTCGAGCTGCTCGGTGGCGGCGACCAGTTCCTCCGGCGCCATGTCCGCGATCAGGGTCGCGCGCACCGCATCGGAGACTTCGAGCAGGATCTCGCCGTCGCGATCGGCCTTGACCAGGTTCCAGACGATCAGCCGTTCCTCGAGCGGCAGCGCCTCGAGGATGTAGGCGACGTCGGCCGGGTGCAGCTCGGCGAGCTTCTTCTGCAGCTCGGTCAGGTTCTGCCGTTGGACCAGGGTCTCCACCAGCTCGTGCTTGGGCATGTCCTGCCGATGGACGAGTTGCTCCACGAGGCGGTGCTTCTGCAGCAGGGCCATCACCTGCTGCAGGCTTTCCTGCACGCTCTCCTGGGCTTTGGCTTCGTCGACTTCCGGCGACATCGGTGAGGTGCTCCGCGTTGCGGTTTCAGGGCGGGGAAACCGCCGTATTGTATGGGTGGGCCCTGGCGCGGTACATGGAGATGCCGGCTGCGCCGACATCTCTAGGTGAAAGGGGACTCCCCCTCACCCCCCGCCCCTTCTCCACCAGGGAGAAGGGGAGCCTCAGCCTCGCCCCATTGGCATTGGGGTCGGAAACAACATCGGACCCTATCCGGCGAGATCGCCAAGCGGCGTCGCAGGCACGCAGGGGAACTGCATCCGCGGCGTCCTCTTTGTCGAGAACGCCGGTGCCGCACCCGGCGTTTACTGCTTCGGGGGCACCCGCGTGGCCTGCCAGGAGATGAACTGCAACTGGCCGTTGCGCTTTGCCCAGATGCTGTGGAAACGCAGCTCCACCGCCATGTCCTTGCCCTTGACGGTGACGTCGTAGTTCGCGTGACCGGAGAGGATCGCGATGCAGCCGTAGGTGCGCACCGTCACATCGTCGCGCTTCATGACCCGGTAGTGCACTTCGCCGGAGCGGATCAGCTGGATGTAGCTCGCCTTGGTGTCAACCAGCGTCGAGGAATGGATGTAGACCAGATCGTCGCCGAGAAGTCGCTCCATGGCTGCGAAGTCCTCGGTGGTCTGCGCGGCGTAGCGCGCGTCCTCGGCCGCCACGGCCTCGGCAGCCGTGACCTGCTCACCGCAATCGGCCGCGCCTGCCGTGCCGCTCGCCACGACACCGAGCATCGCTCCCCAGAACAGCAACCCCGTGATCTGTTTCATCTCCCCCCTCCTGTTTGTTGGTGCTTCTAGCCCTGCAGCGTCAGCACTGCGAACGGCTTGCGCTCGCAACGCACGTTCTTGGGTTCCGCGCCGGCCGCCTTGAAGAGCTGCAGCTTGTCGCCCTTCCAGGCGAAGCCGTAGCGCCGCTTGTCGCCCGGCGCCTTGTCGTCGGGTGTGTCGAAGTAGTCGCAACCCGCACCCTCGGCCGCGAGCGACACTTCGTACTCGAACTTGCCGTCCGGGAAGGTGGCCTCGCCGGTCTCGCCGAACTCGTAGACGGCGCCCTTTTCGTCAGCATATTTGCCGGCGATCACCGCGCGATTGACGAACACGACCAAGCCGTCGCTCAAACGCACGAAGTTGCGGAACCGGCGCTTCGCGAAGGTCGGATCGGCGATCGACAGCGTGTCGAACCGCCCCTGCACACCCTTCTCGCCCTGGAACGGGATATAGGTCGCGTCGGCGGAGGAAACCACGCCGCGGTCGTCGTCCGCCACGACCATGCGGTAGGAACCCGGCTTGCCCATCGGTTCGATCTCGATCACGCGCTGCAGGACCGCCTTGGAGAAATCGGTGCGCACGATGGGATAGCTCAGGTCTTCCTTCTGGATCTTGATGGCGAGCGGCGCAGCCTTGCGGGCGGCAGCGTGCGGCTGACGCGTGGCGCGCAGTGCATCCATGTAGTCCTGGGGCAGCCAGACGCCCTCGAGGTCCTTCACGAATACGCGGTCCTTCTGCTTGGGCGATTTCGGCTTCTCCGCGGGCGGCTTGGCCGGATCAGGTTGCTGGGCCGCGAGCGGTGCGGCGAGGACGAGGACGGACAGCAGGGTGCAGGCAAGACGGATCATGGGCATCGACATCGTGTGGGACGGCCGGCCTCCCGCCGGCGCAAGGCCCGCGATCATACCCTCGAATCTCCGCCGGCAGCGCGGCGGCCGGTCAGACCGCCAGAGGGGGGCGCCGCTCTGCGAACCGGGTAGCCTGCTCGAAGCCGCGGGCCAGTTGCAGGACCCCGAAGTCGTCGAGATAGCGTCCGACGATCTGCAGGCCCACCGGCAATCCGCCGGCACTGAAGCCGGCCGGCACCGAGATGGCCGGCAGCGTCGTCGCGGAAATCCGGTAGCACGAGCGCATCCACTCGATGTAGCTCGCGAGCGGCCGGCCGTCGATCGCCATCGGGTACTCGGTGTTCACGTCGAAGGGCAGAACCTGGGCAACCGGGCAGACGAGATAGTCCCAGCGCTCGAAGAAGGTCCGCATGCGGGCGAACAGCTCGGTGCGCTTGCGCTCGGCGCGGGCGACCTGCGAGCCGGTGAGGCGCTGGCCCTCTTCGATGTTCCAGATCACGGTCTGCTTCAACTGCGAGCGCCTGGTCCGCAGCAGATCGCCGTGCGAGAGATCGAAGTTCCAGGCACGGAGGACTTCGAAGATCTCGTCCGCGTCGGTGAGATCGGGCGCCGCGGGCTCGACGACGCAACCGAGATCCTCGAATGCCGGCAGCGCGCGCTCGAGGGTATCGACCACTCCAGCCTCGAATGGCAGCCCGCCCAGGTCCGGGCTCCATGCGATGCGCAGACCCGTGAGATCCCGGGCGAGCGGCCCGGCGAAGCGCTCGCCGGATTCGTGTACCGAGATCGGACAGCGCGGATCCGGACCCGCGATAGCAGAGAACATCAGCGCCACATCCTCCACGCTGCGGGCCATGGGCCCGACGACGGGCAGCGGAAACCACGCGTTGAACGTGGGCCAGTTGGGAACGCGCCCGGGCGTCGGACGGAACCCCACCACGTTGCAGAAGCTCGCCGGATTGCGCAGCGATCCGCCGAAATCGGAACCGTCCGCAATCGGCACCATGCCGCACGCGAGCGCCACCGCGGCACCACCGCTCGATCCGCCGCAGGTGCGGTCCGGATTCCACGGATTGCGGGTTGCGCCGAACACCGGATTGAACGTCTGCGACCCGGCGCCGAACTCGGGCGTGTTGGTCTTGCCCACCGTCACGGCGCCGGCGGTGCGCAGCCGCTCTACGATGATCGCGTCGGTGTCGGGAACGAAATCGCGAAAGAGCGGTGAACCGAACGTCGTGCGGATGCCCTTGGTCACCGCAAGGTCCTTGTGCGCCACCGGCAGGCCGGCGAGCGGTCCGCAGTCCTCGCCGCACGCAAGCCTCGCGTCGATCGATCGGGCTGCGACCTCCGCCTGCTCGAAGGTCCGGGTGACCATCGCGTTCACGGCCGGGTCGACCCGTTCGATCTGCGCGACATGCGCGCGCAGCACCTCGACCGCCGACAGTTCGCGTGCGCGGATGCGCCGCACCAGCTCGGTCGCGTTGGTGAAACAAAGATCGTTCATGAGCGGAAAATGAAATAGACGGCACCCAGGATGCACAGCGCCGCCCACAGATAGTCGAGCTTGAGCGGCTGGTGCATGTAGAACATCGCGAACGGCACGAAGACCGACAGCGTGATGACCTCCTGGAGGATCTTGAGCTGCGGCAGCGATAGGGTGGTATAGCCGATGCGGTTGGCCGGCACCTGCAGCAGGTACTCGAACAGCGCGATGCCCCACGACACGAACGCGGCGATGATCCACGGCTTGTGGGCCAGGTTCTTCAAGTGCGCGTACCACGCGAAGGTCATGAACACGTTCGACGCGGTGAGCAGCAGGATGGTCTGCAGGATCGGAGGCAGGGCGAGCTGGGGCATGGGAGCAGCGGTCAGGAGTAGGGCGAGATCCCGCGCGCCATCAGCACGGCCGCGAGCGGCACGAGCACGAACAGGAGCAGTTCGAGGGCGATCAGGCGTCGGACACGCTCGATTTCCTTGCCGGACAGCACCCGTGTTTCACCGGCGCGCAGCGCGCGGTTCCAGCGCAGGAACTGCAGGGTCGGCACCACCGAGATCAGACCGATGGCGATGAACAAGGCCATCTTCACGTAGAAGAGCGGATTGCCGAGATAGAAGCCGGCGCCCTTCGCGAACGCCAGCAGGCGGACCAACCCGGTTGCGAGTGCCGCCAGGGCCGCGACCAGGTAGCCGATGTCGATACGAATCAGCATCCGGACGTGACCCGGCTCCAGATGCTCGCTGCACAGGAAGAATTCAGCGGCGAGCAGGCCGGCCAGCGTCAGGATCGACAGGAAATGCAGGTAGGCGAACAGCGATTCCACGGCATCGATGATACCTGCGGACCTCGACCACGATCGGGTGGATCGACCGACACCCGATCCGTCCGCCTTTTTCACGCCGCATTCACTGCAGGAGGAATGGTGCATTCACAGCCGCCCGGAAGATGGCATCCGTCAACTTCTGGAGTAACCCGCCATACAAACCCTTGCCATCTCCGCTGGCTGGACCGACCACCTCGACCTGCGCCAGACCGACGTCGTCAACATTCCCCGGCCGGCCGGCGTGCGGCTCACCTGCACCTCGGGCACCGCCTGGGTGACCCAGGGCCATCAGTCCCGCGGCCTGGCGCTCTATCCCGGGCAGGTGCTGGTGCTCGATCGGCGCAAGCCGGTCTACGTCTCGGCCTGCAGGAATGCACGCTGCGGGTGGATGGTCCTGCCATCGAGGCGTCGGCATGGACACGCAGCACGACGGCGGTCGCCTCCTGGTGGCAGCGCTCGGCCCGCGCCGCCGCCTGAGGCAGACGACATGGGCCCCGCACTTGCGGCACAGCACCTGGCACTGGAAGCGCTGGGCGATCCGATCACGCCGTTGCCGGCGGCAATGCCGACAAAGGCACCGATCGGTTCCGCATGGCGCCCGCGCCGAGATGCGGTGCGCTTTCTCCGCAGCCCGGTGGTGGCGATCGTGGCCCTCGCCCTCCGTCTGCTCTGCCGCTGGTCCGGCCGCGTCGGGCAGCGGTGCAAGGAGGTGGACGCGACCCTGCGCACCGGTGGTTCGTTTCCTTCCTACGACGGGACGCTCGTCGTGTCGGGTGCCGAAACGGGCGGCGACCCCATCGTCCTGCGTTTGCAGTTCTTCGAGTTGTTCGGACCGGACGGCCAGCTGCGCTGGAAGCGGCTGCTGCCCATGCGCTTCGCGTTCATCGATCGGGATGCGTTCGAGGCGATGGCGACCGCGGCGGGCTTCCGCGTGGTCGCGCTCATGGGCGACTACGCCGGCAGGCCGTTCGAACCGGAGTCGAGCCCGGTGATGATCCGGACGCCCGAGCGGCCCGGCTGAGCCAGCAAACTTCCTTCACCACGGAGAACGGCGCCGGTCGCCTTCCCTCACCGTCAGGTGGGGGAAGGTCGGGATGGGGGCAACCGGCAATCGCAGAGCTCGCCACCGCATGCCCCCACCCTAACCCTCCCCCATCTGCGATGGGGGAGGGAACGTAATGCGGCTCCGTAGTCCTCCGTGCCCCTCCGCGGTTCGTGGTTCGTGGTGAACGCTTTGTCTGTCGCTACCTCAGCAACGCCGCCGGCGTCGAATAGCTCCCACGAGCCATGATTGCATCGCGAATGTCCACGCGCGGGGCTTCGGCTTTCATCTCCACCTTCCCGCCCAGCGCCTCGAGACCGATCTCGGCGTAGACCGAAGACAGGTCCGGGAACGTCGTCGACTGCACGTGTGCATCGTAGAGCGTGCGGAACACTTCCGTGCCTGACAGCTCATCGAATTTTTCGAACACCTGGCGCGCCGTCCACTCGGGATCGGGGTCGAGGCAGCAATCGGCAAACTTAGCCAGCACCGTATCGAGGGACTGGCGGTTGTCGGAGCGCCGGCGCAACTCGACGTCTGCCAGCATCAGGATGGCCGCACCCGACCAGTACACGCGCATGTACCCGCCGTCGCGGAACATGCGCACTGTCGCCTGCTCGAGCGTCGTGCCCTTCGCCGCGGAATCGCGACCGCGCTTGAAGCCCGCATGCATGCGCTGCCAGGCATCTGACGGACTGATCGCCCCGCTGCGCGCCCGGATGACGTTCTGATAGTACGAAGCCATGCCCTCCGACAGCCAGGCATCGTGCGAGGTCACGTACGGCAGGAGCAGGTGCGACAACTCGTGGGGCGCGGTCCAGTCCTCGATGTAATCGCGCAGCGGTCGACGCTGGTTGACGAAGAAATGCGCCGCGGCCTGCCCCCCGCGCAGCACGTAAGCCCACGGGGTGGGTTCCTGGGCGCGGGCGCCGGGCATCACGAGGATCTGCGGACTCGGCACCGGGAACCGCCCATGCACGCCGGCCACGCTCATCGCCGCATCCTGGATCCAGGCACGCATGGCCTCGATGTCGGCAGGCGGCGCGCCGTCGAGGATTGCGAGACGCAACACCGCCCCCGGGACCTCGACGGGAATCTCCTTGAATCGGCCGAAGGCCACGGCCGCAGGCCGATCGAACTCGGCGCGACCGATGCGATACGTGGGTCTGGGTGCGGCACCCTCCACCGGGCGCCAGGGTGCCGACACCGACAGGCCTTCAGGCATGGAGAACGTCACCTCGATGTCCTCGCCTGCGGCCAGCTGTGCCGGACGCCAGAACCACAGGCCCACCTCGGTGAAGAGGTCCCGGCCCACGCGCTTGGTCGTGTTGCCGGACAGATCGTTCTTCGTGTAACCGCCGGCGAGATTGACGGAGTATTCGATGCAACCATCCTCCGCGATGTCCCGCAACCGCATTTCCGTGCCGTTGGGCTGGATCGGCTGACGGCGTTCCATCACCGCCTTGCCTTCCACGAAGGCAGCGGGTGCGTCGAGCGACTCGGCCACGAGCACTGCGGGCGGCAACCCGGCGAAGCACGCCTTCACCCGCATGCTGCGGATCTCGGCATCGACGGTCACGTCGTAGCGGTGGATACGCTCGGCCGCCGCTGCTAGAGTCGAAGCAAGGCTGCAGCACACCAGCAGCCCGGCAACCAGAGGACCGAGGCGTCCGTCAGCGACGATAGAGGTAGCTCGCATCATCGAATGTACCCACCCACTTCGGGCGATAGACGACGAACACGGTGATCATCATGCCGGTCAGTGTAGCCTCGGCGAACGCCAGCAGCATCCAGTAAGGCAGAAACTGTTCAGCCATGAACGCGACCGGCGCGGCGGCGAATCCCATCACCATGCCGGTCGTTGCGAGCGCACTCGCCGCCATGGCCAGTCCGCCGCCGCCGAATGCCACGACAAAGAAGTAGATGAAGGGATTGCGGGGCAGGATCCGCTCGACCACGCGCAGCAGCCCCTGGCTCACGGCAACGGGGACGACCGCGAGCAACAGCACGCCCGCCGAATAGATGCTCCAGGGCAGGTCCCGCAGGAAGAACGTCAGCGCGGCGACCAGGGCGAGTCCCAGCACGGCCAGGGGCGCACCGAACATGAGGGTGAACGCCGTGGCGCCCAGCAGATGGAGTTCGACCCCGGGTAGCGGCAGAGGCTGGAAGCTCCACAACACGGTCAGGGTTACGCAGGTACCCAGCCAGACATGCAACTGAATGCTGTCCCGCAAGCGCGGCCACGGTGCCGTGCGTATCGCCTGGAGGAGGATCATCGCCAGCGCCAGGTGCGCGAACCAGTTCAAGGCCATCGGCAGCAAGGCATCGGGAATGCTCATGGCAACGGTCGGGGCGGAAGGTCCCTTCAAGGCGCAGCGCACGTTCCCCGCATCGGTGCCGCTCCAGTCATCGTTCGACAGGCGCGTCGGCGGAAGTTCACGCCGGTTCGTATGCGAGCACCGGGGCCAGCCAACGTTCCACCTCGGCAAGCGGCATTCCCTTGCGGGCAGCGTAGTCCACCACCTGATCCCGATCCACCTTGCCGGTGGCGAAGTAGTGCGCTTCCGGGTGGGAGAAGTAAAAACCGCTGACTGCCGCGGTCGGCAGCATCGCGTACGACTCGGTCAGCGTGATGCCCGCGTTGCGTTCGGCGTCGAGTAGGCGGAACAACGCGCCCTTTTCCGTGTGGTCGGGGCAGGCGGGATAGCCGGGCGCCGGGCGGATGCCGCGGTACTTCTCGGCGATGAGATCCTCGACGCTCAGGGCTTCGTCGGCCGCATAGCCCCAGAATTCCTTGCGTACCCGCCGGTGCATCAGCTCGGCGAACGCCTCGGCGAGGCGGTCGGCCAACGCCTTCAGCATGATGGCGCTGTAGTCGTCGTGCTTCGCTTCGAAGGCTTCCACGCGGGCGTCGATACCGATGCCGGCGGTGACGGCGAATGCCCCGATGTAATCGGCGATGCCGGACTCGCGCGGCGCGACCAGATCGGCCAGCGACAGGTTGAAGCGGTCAGCCGGCTTCACCATCTGCTGCCGCAGGCAGTGCAGCGTCATTGCCGGAGCGGCGCGGGACTCGTCGGTGTAGATCGCGATGTCGTCGCCGTTCACGCGGCTCGCGGGGAACAGTCCGATGACCGCGTTCGCCGTGAGCCAGCGCTCGCCGATGATGCGCTCGAGCATCGCCTGCGCGTCAGCGTACAGGTTGCGCGCGGCCTCGCCCACCACCGGGTCCTGCAGGATCTTCGGGAAGCGGCCGGCGAGCTCCCAGGTCTGGAAGAACGGCGTCCAGTCGATCACTTCCGCGATCTCTTCCAACGGGTAGTCGCGGAACACCTGTACGCCGAGCTGCTTCGGTTTGGGCGGCGCGTACCGTGTCCAGTCCGTCGGCAGTCCATGGGTGCGTGCCTCGGCGATTGTGTGGTGCGGTCCCTGTCCCTTCTTGCCCTTGTGCTGTTCGCGTGTCTTGGCCGCTTCGGCCTTCATCCGTGCGACATATCCTTCGCGCTGGTCCTTGGAGAGCAGGCTGGTGCAAACGCCCACGCTGCGCGAAGCATCCGGCACCCAGATGGTGGATCCGTGGTAGCCCGGCTCGATCTTGACCGCGGTATGCACGCGCGACGTGGTCGCGCCGCCGATCAGCAGCGGCACCTGGAAGCCCTGGCGCTCCATCTCCTTCGCGACGTGAGCCATCTCCTCGAGCGAAGGCGTGATGAGGCCGGACAGGCCGATGATGTCCGCGTTCTCGTCACGGGCGGTCTGGAGGATCTTCTCGGCCGGCACCATCACGCCGAGGTTGACCACGTCGAAGTTGTTGCACTGGAGCACCACGGCCACGATGTTCTTGCCGATGTCGTGCACATCGCCCTTGACGGTGGCGAGCACGATCTTGCCCTTGGCCTTGCCGGTGTCGCCCGAACGGGCCTTCTCGGCTTCGATGAAGGGGATCAGATGGGCGACCGCCTCCTTCATCACGCGCGCCGACTTCACCACCTGGGGCAGGAACATCTTGCCCGAGCCGAAGAGATCGCCGACGACGTTCATGCCATCCATCAACGGGCCTTCGATCACCTGGATGGGCCGCTCGAAGCCGAGCCGGGCCTCTTCGGTGTCCTCGACGATGTAGGTGGTGACGCCCTTCACCAGCGCGTGCTGCAACCGTTCGGCCACGGGGGCATTGCGCCAGGCGAGATCCTCGACCTGGGTCTTGCCTTCGGCCTTGTAGGTCTCGGCGAACTGCACCAGCCGCTCGGTGGCGTCGGGGCGACGATTCAACAGCACGTCCTCGACCCGCTCCAGCAGATCCTTCGGGATCTCCTCGTACACGCCCAGCTGTCCGGCGTTCACGATGCCCATGGTCATGCCGGCCTTGACCGCGTGATACAGGAACGCAGTGTGGATCGCTTCGCGCACGCCATCGTTGCCACGGAACGAGAACGAGACGTTGGACACGCCGCCGCTCACTTTTGCGTGGGGCAAGGATTTGCGGATAAGGCGCGTGGCTTCGATGAAGTCGACGCCGTAGGTCGCGTGTTCCTCGATCCCCGTGGCGACAGCGAAGATGTTCGGGTCGAAGATGATGTCCTCGGGGGGGAATCCCACCTCTTTCGTCAGCAGGTGGTAGGCGCGGGTGCAGATCTCGATGCGACGCTGCAGCGTATCCGCCTGCCCCTGTTCGTCGAACGCCATCACGATGGCCGCCGCGCCGTAGCGACGGACCAGTCGAGCCTGGCGCAGGAACTCGGCCTCGCCCTCCTTCATGCTGATGGAGTTCACCACCGCCTTGCCCTGCACGCACTTCAAGCCCGCCTCGATCACGCTCCACTTGGAACTGTCGATCATCACCGGCACGCGCGCGATGTCGGGCTCGGAAGCCACCAGGTTCAGGAACCGGGTCATGGCCGCCTGCGAATCGAGCATCGCCTCGTCCATGTTGACGTCGATGATCTGGGCGCCGTTGTCCACCTGCTGGCGTCCGACGGCGAGCGCCTCCTGGAACTGGTTGTTCAGGATCAGGCGGGCAAAGGCCTTCGAACCCGTGACGTTGGTACGCTCGCCCACGTTCACGAACAGCGAGTCGTCACCGATGTTGAGGGGTTCGAGCCCTGCGAGGCGCAGCTTCTTCTCGACGACCGGAATGACGCGGGGCCGGATCGACGCCACCGCCTGGCCGATCGCGCGGATGTGCTGCGGCGTGGTGCCGCAACAGCCGCCGGCGATGTTGAGGAAGCCCGCCTCGGCGAACTCGCGCAGCATGCCCGAGGTGTACTCGGGCGTTTCGTCGTACTCGCCGAAGGCGTTCGGCAGGCCGGCGTTAGGGTGGATGGTGACGAACGTGTCCGTGAGGCCCGCGAGTTCCTCGATATAAGGCCGCAGATCCTTGGCACCCAGCGCGCAGTTGAGGCCGATGGCGAACGGCCGTGCGTGGTGGACCGAATTCCAGAACGCTTCGGCGGTCTGGCCGGACAACGTGCGGCCGGACTTGTCGGTGATGGTGCCCGACACCCAGAGCGGCAGATGCACCCCGTGCCGATCGAAGTACTCGTCGCAGGCGAACAGCGCCGCCTTGCAGTTGAGCGTGTCGAAGATGGTTTCCACCAGCAGGATGTCGGCACCGCCGTGCACCAGCCCGTCGATGGCTTCCAGATACGCCGCCACCAGTTCGTCGAAGGAGACGTTACGGAATCCCGGATCGCTCACGTCCGGCGAGATGGACGCCGTGCGGTTGGTGGGCCCCAGCACGCCGGCGACGAAGCGCGGCTTTCCGGGCGTCTCGCGAGACGCCCGATCGGCCAGCTCGCGCGCGAGCTTCGCCCCTTCGAGATTCAGTTCGCGCACGTGCGATTCCATGCCGTAGTCGGCCATGGCGATGCGCGTGGAATTGAAGGTGTTGGTCTCGATGATGTCCGCGCCGGCCTCGAGATAGGCCGCATGGATGCCACCGATGATCTTCGGCTGCGTGAGCGTCAGCAGGTCGTTGTTGCCCGACTGCTCGCAATGGTGATCGCAGAAGCGGTCACCGTGGTAGTGATGCTTCTCGAGCCTGTGGCCCTGGATCATGGTGCCCATGGCACCGTCGAGCACCAGGATGCGACTGGCAAGCAGTTCGCGCAGAAGATGAGTTCGGTCCGGCTGCAAGCTCGTTTTGGTCAAGACAAACGAAAAACCCGGCCGCTAGAGGGGACCGGGTTTGCCGTCACTCTTTAGCGGCATTTGTAGCGCGCCCGCAAGCTGTGGCTCAAATCGGCGCGTAAACGAAGGGATAAACTACCGGGCCGGAACACGTCTGTCAATTGCCCCCCGACCCCGTTCAGGCGCGATCCAGCCGGCGATACTGGATGGCTTCCGCCACGTGCGCCGACAGCACGTGCGGCGCTCCCGCCAGGTCGGCGATGGTGCGGGCGAGCTTGAGGACGCGGTGGTACGCGCGTGCCGACAGGGCGAGGCGCTGCATGGCTTGCCGCAGCAGCGCTTCACCCGGCCCGTCGGGCGTGCAATACAGGTCCACTTCGGCGGCTCCGAGCCGGGCGTTGGGCTTGCCCTGCCGCGCAAGAGCGGCATCACGGGCGCCGGCTACACGCCGACGGATCGCGCTGCTCGGTTCGCCCTCCGGTTTCTGCGCGAGCGCGTCGTCCGCAACGGCCGGTACTTCGATCTGGATGTCGATGCGATCGAGCAGCGGTCCAGAGATGCGGGCGCGATAGCGCGCCACCTGATCGGGTGTGCAGCGGCACTTGCCATTCGCGTGCCCGAGATAGCCGCACGGGCACGGATTCATCGCGGCGATCAGTTGGAACTGCGCGGGAAACTCGGCGCGCCGCGCGGCGCGGGATACCGTGATGCGCCCGGATTCGAGCGGTTCGCGCAGCACTTCGAGCACATCGCGATCGAACTCCGGCAGTTCGTCGAGGAACAGCACGCCGTGCATCGCCATGGAGATTTCGCCCGGACGCGGATTGCTGCCACCGCCCACGAGCGCCACCGCGGATGCGGTGTGATGGGGGGCGCGAAACGGCCGGCGCTTCCAGCGCGCGACGTCGAAGCCGCCGCTGCCGATGGATTGGATTGCCGCGGAGGCGAGCGCCTCATCGTCAGTCATGGGCGGCAGCACGCCCGCGAAGCGCTCGGCGAGCATGGTCTTGCCTGTACCCGGCGGGCCAACCATCAGGACGCTGTGCGCTCCCGCCGCCGCCACTTCGAGCGCGCGCTTGGCGTGGGCCTGACCTTTGACTTCGGCAAGATCGGGATAGGTGGAGTCGCTCGCCTGCGGCTGCGCGACCCAGCGTGCCAAGGGCCGTGTCCCGGTGAGATGGCTGCATACGTCGAGCAGGCTCGCCGCGCCGAAGATCTCGGCATCGGCCACCAACGCGGCCTCCGGTGCGCTGTCCTCCGGCACGATGAAGCCGCGGCCACCGGCATGTGCCTGAAACGTCATGGCCAACGCGCCGCGCACGGCTCGCAAGCCGCCGGTCAGCGCCAGCTCCCCGGCGAACTCGTAGCGGTCGAGCGCCTCCGCCGGGATCTGCTCCGAGGCGGCAAGGATGCCGAGCGCGATCGGCAGATCGAAACGCCCGCTCTCCTTGGGCAGATCGGCCGGCGCCAGATTCACGGTGATGCGGCGCGCCGGAAACTCGAAGCGGCAGCTCTGGATCGCTGCGCGCACGCGATCCTTCGCTTCCTTCACCTCGGTATCGGGCAATCCGACGATGGTGAACGAGGGCAGGCCATTGGCCAGGTGCACCTCGACCTCGACCTCCTGCGCCTCCATGCCGGCCAACGCCCGGCTGCGCAGGACGGCGATGCTCATCGCGAGGTGACCGAGGAATCAGCGCCGGGATGGATCGGCCGCTTCGAGAACTGCGATGCGCTGCTCCAGCGTTTCCAGCCGCTCGCGGGTGCGCGCCAGCACTCTCGCCTGGGCATCGAATTCCTCGCGAGTGACCAGGTCGAGGCGGGCGAATGCACTGGCCAGCAGCGCCTTGAAATTGCGCTCCAGATCGCTCGCCGGGCTCTGTCCCGCGAGGGTGCGCAGACGCTTGGCGATGTCATCGAGGACGGCAGTCGGAGCGGGCATGACAGTCTCCACGAGGAATTTTTTGTTCGTACCAGTGTAGCAAAGCACCCCCCTGGACGACTCAACCCTAAAATTGCACCGAAATCGTGCGGACCGCCTTCTTCCCGCACCGTGTTCGTGCACACATGGTTTCGGGTTGTTGCGATTTTGAAGTAATTACTTGATTTATATCATATATGAATCAGGCATGTCACTTGCAGAACCGCAGCCGCGCGGTTTCCGTTGCAGCGGGATCACCCGTTTGCCTTCAACGCTATACCACCTGAAAAAGGACAAGCCTCATGCTGAAAAAGAAAGCCCTGGCCGCAGCCGTCGCCAGCTTCGGACTTGCGATGCCCATTGCCCACGCCGACGAAGCCGCCCCGCCCTCGCCGATCACGGGCAACTTGACGTTCACGACCGACTACATCACACGCGGCCTCTCGCAGACGGGCAACTCGCCCGCCCTCCAGGGTACCGTCGAATACGGCCACTCCTCCGGCCTGTATTTGGGTACCTTCGCCTCGAACGTGAGCTGGCCCGCCGACTTCTTCGGACCCACGGCGCCGGGAGCGAACGCGGCGCTCGGGGGTGGCAATTCAGCCATCAGCAACAGCCTGGAGATCGACCTCTACGCCGGTTTCCGCAACAAGTTCGCGGGCGACTTCAGCTATGACGTCGGGGCGGTGTACTACTACTACCCTGGGCGTTACAACCTCGACACGACGACCATCCCCGGTCTCAAGAAACCCCACACTGGCGAAATCTACGGGGCTCTCGGATGGAAGTGGCTGACGGCCAAGGTTTGGTACGCAGTCACCGACGGCGTGTTCATGATAGGCGACGCGCGCGGCACCTACTACGCCAATCTCTCGGCCAACGTGCCGGTCGGCGACACCGGCTTCAACCTCATCGCCGCCGTCGGCACCTGGAAGTGGAGCGGCGCGATGGAACTCTACAAGAACGGCGGCTACAAGAACGACGTGTTCGATCTGGTGGACTGGAAGCTGGGCGCGACGAAGGACTGGGGCGGGTTCACCTGGGGCCTGTTCTACACGGGCAGCACGGCCGACGCCTATACCAGCAATCACGCTCTTGGCGTCTGGACCGACCGCTTCGGCAAGGAAGTCGGCAAGGACACCGTGTTCCTGTCCGTCACCAAGGCATTCTGATCCTCTATATCACCGCGCGGGGCCGATCCGGCCCTGCGCTTTCGCAGTTCTCCCACCACAGGACCAACAATGAAACTCGTCACCGCCATCATCAAGCCGTTCAAGCTTGACGAGGTGCGCGAAGCCCTCTCCGCCATCGGCGTGCAGGGCATCACGGTCACCGAGGTCAAGGGCTTCGGCCGCCAGAAAGGCCACACCGAACTGTACCGCGGCGCTGAGTACGTCGTGGACTTTCTGCCGAAGGTCAAGATTGAAGCTGCGATCAAGAGCGAAATGCTCGACCAGGTGATCGAAGCGATCGAGAAGTCGGCCAACACCGGCAAGATCGGTGACGGCAAGATCTTCGTTTTCGACCTCGAACAGGTCGTCCGTATCCGCACCGGCGAAACCGGTGGGGACGCGTTGTAATTTTTCCGGGGGCCCCACCATGAAGAGACTTCTCATGCTGCTCGCGATGCTCGTGGCCTTCGGCCTGGGATCGCTGACGCACGCGCAGGACAACAAGCCGGCGGATGCCGCCGCACCCGCTGCGGCCGCGCCCGCGGCAGACGCAGCCGCACCCGCGGCAGCACCGGCCCCGGTGCCGAACAAGGGCGATACCGCCTGGATGATCGTGGCCACGGCGCTGGTCATCCTGATGACCATCCCCGGCCTCGCCCTGTTCTACGGAGGCATGGTCCGCACCAAGAACATGCTCTCGGTGCTGATGCAGGTGTTCGCGACGTTCTCACTGTTGGCGATACTCTGGGCGATCTACGGGTATTCCGTCGCATTCACCGAGGGTGGCACCGCGTTCTTCGGCGGTTTCTCACGTGTGTTCTTGTCGGGCGTGACCCCGGATTCGACGGTGGCCACCTTCAGCAAGGGTGTGGTCATCCCCGAGTACATCTACATCGCGTTCCAGCTTACCTTCGCTGCGATCACACCCGCGCTGATCATCGGCGCGTTCGCCGAGCGCGTGAAGTTCTCGGCCGTCCTGCTGTTCATGATCCTCTGGTTCACCTTCTCCTATCTGCCGATCGCGCACATGGTCTGGTTCTGGTCCGGCCCCGATGCGTTCACTTCCGCGGATGCAGGCGCGAAAGCCAACGCGCTTGCGGGCTTCATCTGGCAGAAGGGCGCGCTGGACTTCGCCGGCGGCACCGTGGTGCACATCAACGCGGGAATCGCCGGTCTGGTCGGCTGCCTCGTGATCGGCAAGCGCATCGGTTTCGGCAAGGAAGCGATGCCACCCCATTCGCTGACCATGACGATGATCGGCGCTTCGCTGCTGTGGGTGGGCTGGTTCGGCTTCAACGTGGGTTCCAACCTGGAGTCCACCGGGTTCGCGGCGATGGTGTTTGTCAACACGCTGCTCGCCACGGCCGCTGCCGCCCTCGCGTGGATGTTTGCCGAATGGGCCTTCAAGGGTAAGCCTTCGATGCTGGGCATCGCATCTGGCGCCGTCGCGGGCCTGGTTGCCATCACCCCGGCGTGCGGCTTCGTAGGTCCGATGGGCGGCATAGCGCTCGGCATCATCGCCGGCGTCATCTGCCTGTGGGCGGTCACTTCCCTCAAGCGGATGTTTGGGTATGACGACACGCTCGACGTGTTCGGCGTTCACTGCATCGGCGGTATCATCGGCGCCCTGGGCACGGCGGTCTTCTGCTCCCCGTCCCTCGGCGGTACCGGTGTATACGACTACGTCGCGAATGCCACTGCGCCGGATTACTCGATCGGAACGCAGTTCATCTCGCAAGCCTGGGGCGTGGGCACCACGCTGATTTGGTCTGGAGTGGTAGCCTTCATCGCCTACAAGATCACCGATCTGGTGATCGGTCTGCGCGCCAGCGAAGAGAAGGAGCGCGAAGGCCTCGACATTACGGAGCACGGGGAGACCGCGTACCACGCGTAAGCAACCCGCGCGGTGCAACGCCGCGGCAGCAGCAAGAACAACGGGCGCTCTCAGGCGCCCGTTGTTCTTTCATGACCAGGGTCCTGGGCACAACGGCTGACACCGAACCGCTCTCAACACGAAGGACTTGAGGGACACGAAGAACACGAAGGAAAGCGAGATTGAACCTTCGTATGCCTTTCCTTCGTGCTCTTCGTGTCCTTCGTGTTGAAAGCGGTTGTCTTTCCAGCAGCCGCTAGCGGTGTAAGCCACCCGGCGAGGGGTCCCGGCCAGCGGCCGGGGATCGACGGCCAGGCGAATCACCGCTGGACGCCGACACGACGTCACTCAAGATCGTGTCGATGGTTCGGAGGCTAGAACAACCCAATCACCCGACCTTCCGGCGTCAGATCGATCTTCGTCGCCGACGGCACCTTCGGCAGTCCCGGCATGGTCATGATGTCGCCGCACACGAACACGATGAACTCGGCGCCCGCCGCCAGCCGCACTTCGCGGATGTTGATCGTGTGCCCGCTCGGCGCGCCGCGCGCCGAAGCGTCGGTGGAGAACGAGTACTGCGTCTTCGCAATGCACACAGGATAGGCGCCGTAACCGTCGTCCTGGAACCGCTGGATCTGGGCCCGCACCTTCGCGTCGGCCGTGATACCGGCAGCACCGTAGATCTTCTTCGCCACTGCCTCCACCTTCTCCCAGAGCGGCGCACTGTCCTCGTACACGAACTTGACCTTGGGCGGATTGCTCTCAGCCACCTGCACCACCGCACGTGCGACGTCCTCGGCGCCCCTGCCGCCTTCCGCCCAATGGCGCGCCGTCACCACCGGCACGCCCAGCGCCTCGAGGCGGCGCTTCAGCAGCTCGTGCTCCGCCGGCGTGTCCTGCGTGAAATGATTGACCGACACGACGCACGGCAGCCCGAAATGGCTGCGGACGTTGTTCACGTGTCGCTCCAGGTTGGCGAGCCCGCGTTCCAGTGCTTCGAGGTTCTCGACGTTGAGATTCTTGAGATCCACGCCGCCGTGGTACTTGAGCGCCCGCACGGTGGCCACGATCACGCAGGCCGAAGGCTTCAGTCCCGCCTTGCGGCACTTGATGTCGACGAACTTCTCGGCGCCCAGATCGGCGCCGAACCCGGCTTCGGTCACGACGTAGTCCGCCAGCTTGAGCGCGCTGCGCGTGGCGATGACGGAATTGCATCCGTGCGCGATGTTGGCGAACGGCCCGCCGTGGATGAACGCCGGATTGTTCTCGAGCGTCTGCACCAGATTCGGCTTCAGCGCGTCCTTGAGCAGCACCGTCATGGCGCCATGGGCATCGAGATCCCGCGCCCGTACCGGGCGCTGATCGCGCGTGTAACCCACCACGATGTTGCCGAGGCGTTCCTTGAGGTCGGACAGCGATCGCGCGAGGCAGAAGATCGCCATCACTTCCGACGCGACCACGATGTCGAAGCCGTCCTCGCGCGGAAAGCCGTTGGCCGTCCCGCCGAGCGACACCACGATGTCGCGCAGCGCGCGATCGTTCATGTCGAGCACACGCTTCCAGGTGATGCGCCGCACGTCGATCTGCAGCTCGTTGCCGTGGTGGATGTGATTGTCGAGCATCGCCGCGAGCAGATTGTTCGCGAGCTGGATCGCGTTGAAGTCGCCGGTGAAGTGAAGATTGATGTCTTCCATCGGCACCACCTGCGCATGGCCGCCGCCGGCCGCGCCGCCCTTGACCCCGAACACCGGTCCGAGCGAAGGCTCGCGCAGGCAGATCAGCGTCTTCTTGCCGATCCGGTTGAGCGCGTCGCCGAGACCGACCGTGGTGGTGGTCTTGCCTTCGCCCGCCGGCGTGGGACTGATCGCGGAGACCAGGATCAGCTTGCCGTCCGGCCGATCCGCCAGCGAATCGAGGTAGTCCAGCGAGATCTTGGCCTTGTAGTGACCGTAGGGCTCGAGGTGCTCCTCGCCGATGCCGAGACGTTCGGCCGCGAGCGGCGTGATGCGCTTCATCGTCGCCTGCTGGGCGATCTCGATGTCGGAAAGCATGCGGTCGGTCCTTGTGCTGGTGCTGTCAAAAAAACCGGGCGCACAGTCTCGCAGCCCGGGGCCGGCATGTTAGCGCAGCCGCGAGCCGCGGTCAGACCTCGTCGGTCGGACCGTAGGTGATGACCGAGAGCAGGCGGATGGGGGTCTCGATCAGGCGCTCGGGCCCATGGGGAATCTCGCCGCGGAACGAAAGCGAATCGCCCGGATCCAGCAGGTAGGTCTGCTTGCCATGGCGATACTCGATGCGCCCCTCCAGCACGTAGATGAACTCGGTCCCGGGGTGCTCGAAGCTCGGGAACACCTCGGAGGCATCGTCCATGGTCACCAGGAACGGCTCGAAGGACTTCTTGGGACCCTTGTCGTAGGCGAGAAGGTGATAGGTATGCCCGCGCTTGGTGCCGCGCCGGACCACCTGCATGCCCTCGCCGGCCTTGACCAGCTGGGCACCGCCGCCGGGCACGTCGTAGTTGGCGAACAGACGGCCGAGCGAAATGCCGAGCGCGGTTGCCAGCTTGGCGAGCGTGTCCAGGCTGGTAGACACCTGGCCGTTCTCGATCTTCGAGAGCATGCCGCGGCTGATGCGCGCCTGGGCCGCCACGTCGGAGATGGTGAGCATCTGCTGGCGGCGCAGGTCGCGCATCACGCTGCCCAGATGGCGCTCGAGCGATCGGGCGTTGTCCGGACCGCTGGGGACGACGATCTCCTCCTCCTGCTCCACCTTGCGCTTCTTCGAGGCGGACGGACGGGCAGGGATCGCGGCTTTGCGCTGGGGCGTCTTCACGGGCGTGACCGCTCCCGCATGCTGGGCTCAGACATCCGGATCCACCTCCTCGCCGATCGAACGGTAGCGACTGTGGAAGTAGAGCAGGGGCTCGCCACCGGCATCGGTGTCGAGCGCGAGTACCCGCCCCAGGACGATCACGTGATCGCCTCCGTCGTACTGGACATGGTGAGCGCATTCGAAGGCGGCGATGGTGCCGCCGAGGATCGGGGCACCGTACCGGCCCTCGTGCCATATGAGGCCGCTCCACTTCTCGCGGCCGCTGGCGGCGAAGCGATGAGACAGCGCGTGTTGGCCGTCGCGCAGCACGTTGACCGCGAAACCGGGTGACTCCAGCAGCGGCTGCAGGCTGAACGACTGGCGCGACAGGCTGAACAACAGCAGCGGCGGGTCGAGCGACACCGACGAGAACGAGTTCGCGGTGATGCCGACCGGGCCCTGCGCCGGATGATTCGCGGTGATGACGGTCACCCCCGTGGCATACATGCCGAAGGCACGACGCAGGCGGACCGGATCGATCGCATCGGCGGCGCCCGCGGGCTCTGGCATCAGGTTCCGGTCACCCCGGGAATCCAGCTCGTCCCGGCCAGCGGCACCCGTGCCATCGCTGCGGCCTCGATGGTGAGCGCCACGAGGTCTTCGCGTTCCAGGTGGTGGACGTTCGACTTGCCGCAGGCGCGCGCCACGGTGGTGAGCTCCATGTTCATCGTCTTGAAGTAGTTCTTCAGCCGCTTGGCCCCCACCGCCGGATCGAGGCGCTGCTCCAGGATCGCATCCTGGGTGGTGATGCCCACCGGACACCTGCCGGTGTGGCAATGATGACAGTATCCGGGCGCGGTGCCGAGCTTCGCATAGTCCTCTTCGGCGGAGTGATTCGCGCCGTTCTGGAAATAGGCCTCGTGGTTGCATCCCAGCGCGATCAGCGTGCCCTGGCCCACCGAGACCGCATCGGCGCCGAGCGCGAGCGCCTTCGCCACGTCGGCACCGGTACGGATGCCGCCCGAGATGACGAGCTGCACCTTGCCGCGCATGTCCAGTTCCTCGAGCGCCTCCACCGCCTGACGCAACGCGGCCAGAGTCGGGATCCCTACGTGCTCGATGAACACCGATTGCGTGGCGGCGGTCCCGCCCTGCATGCCGTCCACCACCACCACGTCGGCGCCGGCATGCACGGCGAGCTTCACGTCGTTGTAGACCCGGGTGGCACCGATCTTCACGTAGATGGGCACCTGCCAGTCGGTGATCTCGCGCAGCTCGTTGATCTTGATCACGAGGTCGTCCGGTCCGGTCCAATCGGGATGCCGACAAGCCGACCGCTGGTCGATGCCTTCCGGAAGCGTGCGCATCTTCGCCACCCGCGGGTTGACCTTCTGGCCCAGCAGCATGCCGCCGCCGCCGGGCTTGGCGCCCTGGCCGATCACCACTTCGATGGCATCGGCCCTGCGCACGTCATCCGGATTGAAACCGTAGCGCGACGGGAGGCACTGGTACACCAGCGTCTTCGACGACTGCCGCTCTTCCTGGGTCATGCCGCCGTCACCGGTGGTGGTCGACGTGCCCAGTTCGGTCGCGGCACGACCCAGCGCTTCCTTCACCCGCGCGGACAGCGAGCCGAAACTCATGCCGGCGAACGTGATGGGAATGTCGAGCTCCACCGGCTTCTTCGCGTAGCGGGTACCCAGCACGGTCTTCGTGTGGCATTTCTCCCGATAGCCCTCGAGCGGATAGCGCGACACGGAGCCCGCCAGAAAGAGCAGATCATCGAAGTGCGGCAGCTTGCGCTTGGCGCCGAGACCGCGGATCTCGTAGAGCCCATGGGCGGCGGCGTTGTGGATGTAGTCGATGACGGTACGATCGAAGCCGGCGGATTCCTCCCGCTGGATGCGCTTCGGCGCCTGGGCCGGATGCTCGACAGGTTTGTTCATTTCCGTGCTCCTCAATACTCCTGGTTCGCGTCGGCGTTCCAATGGTAGAGCGAACGCGCGGACGCAACGCGCTTGAACTCGGTGGGGTCATAGGGAAAGCCGGCGCGTTTCAACAACTCGGCCACCGCAACGTGATCCGCGGCCGTCATGGGCTCCTGCTGCGCATCCGCGCCCAGAGACTTGATCTTGCCGCGCACGTAGATCACGGCTTCGTAGAGCGAATCGCCGAGCGCGTCGCCGGCATCGCCGCAGATCACCAGCCGCCCTGCCTGCGCCATGAACGCGGAGTAGTTGCCGACCCGGCCGCCGACGACGATGTCGATGCCCTTCATGGAGATGCCGCAGCGCAGGCTCGCATCGCCTTCGATGATCAGCGTACCGCCGTGACCGGTCGCACCGGCGGATTCGGACGCGAACCCCTTCACGCGAACCGAGCCGGACATCATGTTCTCCGCCACGCCCCAGCCCACGTTGCCGTGCACCGTGATGTCGGCGAACTTGTTCATGCCGCCCACGTAGTATCCGCCCTGGCCGCGGATGTCGATGGCCACCGGATGGTTCACGCCCACCGCGATGCTGTGGCTGCCGTTGGGGTTGAGCACGTCGATGTGCTTCACGCCGCTGGTCGCGAGTTCCCGATGCAGGAACTGGTTGAGTTCCCGCACCGAGGACTTCGCGAGGTCGAAGGTCTTGTCCATGGTGGTCCGCTTCTCGACGGTCAGACTGTCCATACGTAGAGTTCCTCGGGCATCGGCTCGAACAGCTTCGCATTGTTGACGCCCGGCAGATGGGCAAGCCCGCGGAACTCGGAGCTGATCGCGACGTAGTCGTCGGTCTCGGCCACGATGGCCGGTTTGCACGCGAAGGCGTCGCGGACAAGCGCCAGCTTGTTCTCGGTCCCGATCAGGAAAGTGTAGAAGCCGTCGAGCTCCTCGAAGCCCTTCTGCAGCGCCTGCTCCAACGAGTCACCCTCGCGCGTGCGCCATTCGAGAAAGCGCGTCGCGGCTTCGGTGTCGTTGTCGGTCTCGAAGCGGATGCCGCGGTGCTCGAGCTTGCGCCGGATCATGAAGGGGTTGGAGATGGTGCCGTTGTGTACCAGGCAGAAATCCTCACCCGCGGTGAACGGGTGGGCGCGATCCGGCGTGACCGCCGATTCGGTCGCCATGCGCGTGTGACCGACCACATGGGTACCGGTCAGCTTCGGGAAGTCGTAGCGCTTCGCAATGTCGGCCGGATGACCGGTGTCCTTGTAGATGTCGATGCGGCGGCCGGCCGACAGCACGTGCAGCCCCGGATAGTGCTGATGCGTCCAGGCCTTCACGGCGTCCGCGGGTTCGTCGCACGTCAATACCGCATGGTTGCCCTTGACGACCAGTTGCGCTTCGGTGCCGAAGCGCTTGATGAAGTCCGCCTCGAACGGCGCCCAGTCGTAGTCCCACGCCGGCGCATGCAGGCTGTACTTGCGATCCGTCTCCGGCAGGCGATCGGTGAACACGGCCAACCCCGCCGACTCCGGTCCGCGCGAGGCCATCTCCTCGAGGATCGGTACCATCAGTTCACCCAGCTGGCTGCGCATGGCCGGGTTCTTCACCAGCAATCCCACGATTCCGCACATGATCGATATCCTTTCCTGGCTGCGAGTTCCGTCTAGAAGAACTCGAGATAGCGTTCCACTTCCCAGCCCGACACGTGGCGCTGGTACTCGATCCATTCCATCCGCTTCAGGCGGATGAACTCGGCCGCGAGGTCCTTGCCGAGGCCTTCGCACAGCACCTTGTCGGCTTCGAGCGCGTCGAGCGATTCGTTGAGGTTCTGCGGCAGCACGCCGATGCCTGCCTTCTTGAGCTGGGCGTCGCTCCACTCGTACAGATTGGTGTTGTTGGGTTCGCCCGGATCCATCTTCTTCTCCACGCCGTCCATGCCGGCGGCGATGATCGCGGCGCTCGCCAGATAAGGATTGACCGCGGCATCGGGCAGCCGCATCTCGAGACGTCCGTAGGGGATGCGGACCATGCACGTGCGGTTGTTGTCGCCGTAGGTGATGTACGCCGGGGCCCACGTGGCACCCGACAGTGCACGCCCCACCACCAGCCGCTTGTACGAGTTCACCGTCGGCGCGCAGATGGCCGTGAGACCACGCGCGTGATGCAGCAGGCCGCCCATGAAGTGGTAGCCCATCTTCGACAGGCCGAGACCGCGCTTGTCCTTGTCGTCGTGGAACAGGTTCTTCGTCTTGCCGTCACCTACCGACAGGTGGAAGTGCGCCCCCGAACCGGTGCGGTTCGAGAACGGCTTCGGCATGAAGGTGGCGATCAGGCCGAGCTGGTTCGCGATCTCGCTCGCCGCCATCTTGACGAAGATGTGGCGGTCGGCCGTGGTCATCGCATCGGCGTAGGTGTAGTTGACCTCGAACTGGCCGTTCGCGTCCTCGTGATCGATCTGGTACACGTCGATCCCCACCTTGCGGCACGCACCGGTGATGCGGGTCAGGAACTCCGCGCTGCGGGCGAGCCCCTTGTAGTCGTAGCAGGGCTTCTCCAGCGAATCGCTGTCGTCACAGGGTCCGACACTGCCGTCCGGCCGGCGCTTGAGCAGCATGAACTCGGGCTCGATCCCGGTGTAGAGCGTGAGGCCCGTGGCCTTCAGTCGGTCCGTCGCGTTCTTGAGCGCCAGTCGCGAATCGTAGGGATAGGGCTTGCCCTTCACGTGGCCCCACGTGGCCATGCGCGCGAAACCGGGCATCCAGGGAATCGGCTGGAGCGTGTCGAGATCGCCCACCGCCATGTAGTCGGGACCGTGCGGCCCCATGCCGAACCCCCACAGCGCGAAACCCGCGAAGCCGGCGCCGTCGGTCAGCACCATCTCGAGGTGCTCCACCGGCACGGCCTTGGCCTTGGCGGCTCCGTGAATGTCCACGAACTGCGCCAGGATGTACTGGATGTTCTCGTCCTTGAAGAGCTTCTTCGCCTGCGCCGGTGTCATGGTCATCTTCCCCTTCTGGTGCGATGAATCATTGGAGGTTCTGGAATTGCGCGTCCGGGAACGCGCTCTTGAGTCCGACGGGGCCGCCGCCGAGTTCCGCGGCGATGCCCGTCAACGTTTCCCACAGGTACGGACCGGAAGTGCCGTCGCACCACAGACGCCAGCAGTCCCTGCCGGCGAACGTCTGGCGCAGAACGGTGACCGAGACACCCACCATCAAGGTCAGCGTCACGATGCACGCGTCTCGTGCTTGTGAAGCGAAATCGACGTTGCAGGTCTGCACCAGCAGTTCGTTCACCACGGTGCCGGTGAGCGCCAGCGCGCAGTCCTGCCGCGGCACGGGATACACGCCGGTCGTGCCGGGTTTCAGCTCCGGGGCAAGACGCGCAGCGATGCGGCCACCGAACCCATCCTCCACCAGGAACTCCGTGCGTGCCAGACGAGCCACCACGCCGCCGCCCTCCAGCAGCGTCCAGGTATTCGGTTGCTCGGGTACCGGTACGCCGCGTGCTGCGAGCCATGCCGCCGCACCCGGCCCCTTGACGCCGACCCGCGGCAAACCGGACAGATCGCACACCCCCAGCTTGTCGCTGCGACCGGGATGGTCGTCGCGCAGCGTCGCCGCGAGCGGCATGCCCGCCACCTCGATCCACTCGGGATGCAAGGTGGCCAACGCATGGGCGAGCGGACTGGAACGCATGTTCGCCATCAGTCCACCACCTTCTGCCGAAGACCTTCGGCGTCGTAGAACGGTGTAGGTACCACGCGCGCCTGCACCATGGTGCCGCCATCCGCACGGATGAAGAACGGCGAACCCACCTCGGTCATGTCGGGGGCCACGAACGCGAGTCCCACGTGCTTGCCCAGCGTGTCGCTCCACGCGATGCTGGTCACGCGACCGGCGATCGCACCATTGCGCACGACCAGATGACATTCGCGCGGCGCGGTCGATGCGCCGATCGCATCCAGTTCGAACCCCACCAGCTTCTGCCGCGCTCCGCGCTTGCGCACGATGTCGACGCTGCGCTGACCCACGAAGAACGCCTTGTCCATCTTGACTGCCCATTCGAGACCGGCTTCGTCGGGCTGGGTGAGCCCGTCGGTGTCCTGCCCGATGATGATGTGGCCCTTCTCCAGGCGCAGCAGGCGCTGCGCCTCCACGCCGAACGGACGGATCGCGTACTCGCCGCCGGCGTCCATCAGGGCATCCCACAGATGCCCGGCGCGATCCGCCGGCACGTGGATCTCGTACCCGAGTTCACCCACGAAGCCCACCCGCATCAACCGTGCAGGGACGCCGGCCACGTCGGCCTCGCGCAACGCGAGGTAGGGGAAGGCTTCGTTGGACAGGTCAAGCGTGGTCAGCTTACGCAGCACCGCGCGCGCCTTCGGACCTGCCAGATTCATCGCGGCGAACGCGCCGGTCGCATTGACGATGCCCACTTCGAGGTTCCATTGGGCGTTCCACCGCTGCAGTTCCCGGTAGACCGTCGTCGAGCCCGTCGTCGTGGTCGTGAAGTAGAAGTGCTGATCGGCGAGGCGTGCCACCACGCCGTCGTCGATCACGACACCCGATTCGTCCAGCATCACTGCGTAGCGCGTCGTGCCCGGCTTCATGCCCGCGAACTTCGCGGTGTAGACACGCTCCAGGAATGCTCCCGCATCGGGCCCGTACAGCTCCATCTTGCCGAGCGTGCCCACGTCGATGATGCCGACACTCTCGCGCACGGCACGCGCTTCCTCGCGCACGATGTCGGCCTTGCGTTTGCCGGGTTGCCCGTAGTACTCCGGACGCAACCACGCGCCCGCCTGCAGCCACACCGCACCCAGACCGTCGTGGCGTCCATGCAGCGGCGTTTCGCGATGCACGTTGAAGCCGCGGCCGGCCAGGTGCGACATGGGGACCGGATGGAAGAACGGCCGCGCGGTCGTGGTACCCACCTCGCCGGGCGACTTGCCGCGGATGCGCGCGAGGATGCGGATCGCGTTCATGTTGGAGTGCTTGCCCTGCGACGGCCCCATGCCCACGGTGGTGTAGCGCTTCAGCAGCTCGATGTTGTCGAAGCCCTCCTGCGCGGCGTTGTGGAAGTCGCGCAGATGCAGGTCCTCGTCGAAGTCGACGAAATTCTTGCCGGCCGGGTGATCAACGATCGGCCAGGGATGCGACGGCGCCACCCGTTCCGCAGCCACCGTGAAACTCCGCGCCGGCACGTCGAAGCCGAGCAGTCGGGCGGCTTCGGTGCCGGCCCGTTCACCGTCCTCGCATTTCGAATCGAGCGTGTACACGCCGTTCACGCGTCCGCAGGCGAACACGCCTTCGGGCAAGCGCTCGGGGACGAACTGGTGGACACCGGCGTCGTAGCGCATGCTCGCGCCCGCCTGGTAAAGAAGTGCCGCCGCCGGCGCCCAGCCCACGCTCATCAGGAGGCCATCGCACGCGAATTTCTGCGGAGAGGCCGTGTCGGGCCTGCCCTGCGCGCTCACGGGACAAAGCGTCGCCGCCACCAGGCGGTCACCGACCGCCTCGGCCTCCAGCACGCAATGGCCCTTGAGGACCGGAATACCCACCTGCTTCACGCGCATGGTGAGGGCGCTGGGTTCGCCTTCGGCACGCAGATCCGCCACCGCCGCGATGGCGACGCCATGGGCCATCAGATCGAGCGCGGCACGATAACCGTCGGCATTGGCCGTCAGCACGACCGCCTTGTCCATGGGTTTGACCGCGTAGCGATACAGCAGGCGTTGCGCGGCGGACGCGAGCATGACGCCGGGGACATCGTTGTTGCGGAACACGGCCGGCTGCTCGAACACCCCGCCGGCGCAGATCACCGCGCGCGCGCGGAGCTTGGTCATGCGCTTCGCGTCCACCAGCGGGATCCAGTGATCGGCGTAGTAGCCGGCCGCGAGGGTGGCGGCGCGCACCGATACGTTCGGCAGCTCCGCGAGATCGCGTTCGAGGTCGCGCAGCATCTCGAGCCCTTCGATGGAACCGCCACGCTGGTAGCCGAGCGATCCGCCGATGCGCGCGTTCTCGTCCACCAGCACCACCTTTGCGCCGGCACGCCCGGCGGCAAGCGCTGCATGCAACCCCGAAGGACCGGCACCCACCACCAGCACGTCGCAGAAGTCGTAACGCTTCGGCGTGCGGATGTGCGGGGCGTTGAAATCCAGCGTGCCGAGACCGGTCATGCGGCGGAACACGCGCTCCCAGAAGGGGAACAACGCCTTCGGCCGATGGAACGCCTTGTAGTAGAACCCCACCGGCAGGAACCTGCCGAGCGCGTTGAGGAAGCGCAGACGATCGCCCGACGCGCTCCCCGCGGTGTTGACGCTGGTCAACGCCATCGCCGCCTCGAGCGGCTCGACGTCCGCGCGCAGATTGAGGCGTGCGCCGGCCTGCATCATGGTGTTGACGTCGTGGTTGGCCATGGACAGCACGCCGCGCGGCCGGTGGTACTTGAAACTGCGCCCGAGGACGTGGACGCCGGCGGCCCACAGGGCGCTCGCCGGTGTGTCGCCGACCCAGCCGCGATAGGCCTTGCCGTCGAAGGTGAAATCGAGGCCGCGCGAACGATCGATCCATTCGCCGGTGACGGGGGGCAGACGCGAACTCATCCCGGCAACCAGGTGCGGATCACGCGATCCGTGACGGTGTCGCGTTCGGCGTGGAACCAGGTGCCGCTCGCGATGTGGTACCACCATTCGATCTTCACGCCGGGCACGCCGCTGCGATTGAACACGTAGTCGGCCCATTCGCGGTCGGAGCAGGTGGCACCTTCGGGCATGGTGCGTACTTCGCCGCCGTAGGCGAACTCGGAGACCGGGCGCGGGCCGTTGACGGGACAGGTGAGGATCTTCATGTCCTATCGCACCACCGACTGCAAAGCGCCCAACGCGGAGGACGCGGGGGACGCGGAGGAAAAGCAAAGCCAAAGATAAGCAGTTCGGGTTTCCCCCGCGTCCTCCGCGTTGAGAGCTTCTGTCCGGAACTGCAGTGCGGCGGCTGTCGCATCCTAGTGACCCACGCTCGCGGCGCCCTTCTCGCCGGTGAGTTCATAGCGCTCGAACCGCGAGAGGTTGAAACCCTTGATCAGCTCGTGATCACGGCCGTTGGCCACGGTCCACGACATGGTCTTGCCGCATACGGGCGTCGCCTTGAAGCCCCAGGTGCCCCAGCCGGCGTCGAGGTAGAAACCCTCGACCGGTGTGGTGCCCATGATGGGCGCGAAGTCGGGCGTCATGTCGGCCATGCCCGCCCATTGGCGATTCACGCGCGCATTCGAGAGGAACGGGAACATGTCGAGCATGTGTGCCGCCAGACCTTCGACGAAATCCAGTGTGGAGCGCGTGGCGTGCAGTTCGTACGGATCGAGCGATGCCCCCATGACCAGTTCGCCGCGCGCCGACTGACTCACGTAGACGTGCAGGCTGCCCGAGACCAGGATCGGATCGAGCCACGGCTTCATCGGTTCGGTCACCATGGCCTGCAACGGATGGATGTAGATCGGCGTACGCAGGCCCACCATGTTCGTGACCCGCGGCGTGAACCCCGCCACCGCCGAGAGCACGCGCGGCGTCGAGATGTTGCCCCTGGTCGTGCGCACGCCGGTCACCTTGCCGCCCTGCACCTCGATGCCGAGCACTTCGGTCTGCTGGTGGATCTCCACGCCGCGCTGATCGGCACCGCGGCCGTAACCCCAGGCCACGGCGTCGTGCCGAGCGATGGCACCGGGCGCGTGGTACAGCGCGCCGAGAATCGGCGCGTGGCCGCCGCACGTGATGTCGATCTGCGGTGCGGCCTTGCGCACCTCCTCGGGCCCCACCAGTTCACTGTTCACGCCGAAGTGCTTGTTGACTTCGGCACGCCAGCGCATGGTGCGCACCGCGGAGTCGGTGTGCGCGAGCGTGAAGTGGCCCCGGGTCGCGTAGAACAGGTTGAGATCGAAGTCCTGCGATAGATCCTGCCACAGCCGCACGGACTGGTCGTAGAACGCCACGCCCTCGGGCGTGAGGTAGTTCGACCGGATGATGGTGGTGTTGCGGCCGGTGTTGCCGCCGCCGATATAGCCGCGCTCCAGCACCGCCACGTTGGTCATCCCGTGGTCGCGCGCGAGGTAGTAGGCTGACGCCAGGCCGTGCCCGCCGGCGCCGATGATCACGGCGTCGTAGGTATCCTTCAGGCGCTCGGGCGCCCGGAACATCCGCGGTTCCGGATGCTTCGAAGCGAAGGCGAAGCGCAGCAGCTGGTACGGCATCTAGGCGGGAGCGAACGGGGTAACGGGCAGTCGCCGGGAACCGGGACTGATTCTTGCCGTGAATCTTTCGTGCATATGATGAACTTCGCACTGACGGCCGTCAATGCGACTGTCGGCGGACGATCCGGAACGGTCACGGATGCGCGAGGCGCGACCGATGGACCTCGAAGCGCCAGCGCGCCAGGCGATAGGCATCCATCACCGAGATCGCGTAGACGAGAACACCGCCGGCATGGCGGCCGATGAAGGAGTGGGCGGACGTGGTGAGATGCCAGCTCACCATCCCCAGCATGAACATGAAGAAGATGAACGTGAGCGCCCGGGTGGTGTTGCCGTTCATCACCTGCCCCATGCCCGGGAGCACCGCCGCGACGGCCATCACCAGCAAGGGGTGCGGCGGAGGGCGGGGCGGCTCAGGCGGCGCGGCGCTGGCCATCCGCAGTCTCGTTCAGCGCCAGCACGAATTCGCAGGCTTCCGCGAGGCGCACCTCCACCAGGGCCGGGTCGATCCGCACCAGATCGAAGCGCGGCCGGCGCAGCACCAGGTACTCCGCTCGGCGCCCTTCCGCCACGAAGCCGACGAGACGCACGCCCCGCGGCGAGAGCACGATCTCCTTGGCCTGGGGCGATTGGAAGAACCGCGCGCCCAGGTCCGCCAGCGGTGGCGGCAGCGACGCTTCGCGATCGGCGCGCAGGCTGATGTGCCGAGGCCAGGAATCCGGCAGCGACAGACGTACCGGCAGTTCCGAGGCCGGCGAGAAGAACTCGGTGCCCTGCTCCCGCGCCAGCGCGTCGAACGACGCGCCGATCCGGATGGTCGTCGAGAGAGTCACCGACAGCCAGAGGACCGGCAGCTTGCGATAGCTAAGATCGTCGAAGACGAGACTGCACGTGGCTTGCATCCCATCCCGCTCACCGTGCAGCGCCGGCCAGCCGGTGCGATCGATGCGGATCGCGGAGCGCGCGAGCGACGTGCCGCAATCGTCGAACAGGCGTGCGCGCCAAGCCCGCGCGCGCGCGTGGTCGCGCCGTGCTTGCCAGGCCAGCGCACCACCGAGCGCGCAGCCCAGTACGACTGCCTCCCACTGCATGTGCCTACCGCACGACCGTGACCGGGCAGTGCGCCTTGGCCACCACGTCCGCTGCAACCGAACCCAGCATGAGACGGGCGAGACCGGTGCGACCCAGCGAACCGGTCACGATGTGGTCGAAGCCGTGCTTCTCCGCGTAGTCGATGAGCGCCGCAGCCACGTTGCCGCCCTGGGTCGTCACGCATTGCACCTGCGTCAATCCGGCGGCGCGCGCCTTCGCCTGGGCGGCGGACAGATCGCGGTGGATCTGGGCCGCCGCCGCATCCAGCACCTGCGAATCCCAGAATGCGGAATTGGCGGCCGTCTCGGCCGTCACTCGCTCCACCGTCACGAACGCAAGCGCAGCGCCCAGCTGCGAAGCCAGATCGACCGCGACGTCCACCGCCTTCGCCGACGCGATCGAACCGTCGGTGGCGCAGAGGATCTTCCGGATCATGGGCTATCTCCTTCGAGGGACAGCGCTCAGTAGCCCTTCGGCCGCGGCCAGGGCATGGTGAACTGGTCGCCGCGGCGCACGAACTTGTAGCGATGGAACACGAACCACGCGGAGGCAAGGATGTAGAACGCCATCACCGCCACCAGCGTCGCACCGTAGCCGAGGAAGGTCGCGAAGTACGTGGCGATGCACAGCACCAGCAGGACGATGGCCGGGAGCGGATGGAACGGATGCACGTACCCGCGCTTGATGCTGCCGAGCGGCCACTGCTTGCGGAACTTCATCATGTTGAGCGACATGAAGGTGTACCCCAGCAGGCCGGACAGGATCGAGAAGCTGATCACCTGGTCGAGCGGCGCCTGGAACGCGAACACCACCGCGATCGGGATCAGGAACAGGATCGCACGGTAGGGCGTCCGGTAGCGCGGATGCACCGCACCGAACCACGTGGGCAGATAACGGTCGCGCCCCATGGAGAACCAGGCGCGCGACGCGTCGTTGATGCACCCGTTGGCCGACGCGATGGCCGAGAAGATGGTGCCCACGAACAGGATCACCTGCAGCGTGCCGTTGCCGGTCAGCTTGGCGGCGTCGTACAACGGCGTGATGGCCTGGCCCAGATACTCCCACGGCATCAGCCCGGCGGCGACGTACCACGTGAGCGATGCGGCGATCAGCAGCGTGATCATGCCGCTCATGGTTCCCAGCGGAATCGAGCGGCCGGCGGAGCGCACTTCTTCCGCCGCCTGGCAGGTGCCCTCGATGCCGAGGTAGTACCACATGGCGAACTGCATGGCGGCGATGACGCCGATCCATCCATAGGGCAAGTCGATCAGCAGTTCCTTGTGCAGCAGCACCTTGCCCGGCTCCCACGGCGCGACGCCGAAGAACAGGATGACGATCGCGAGGAACGCCGCCGCGGTGATGACGAAATTTACCGTGAGCGTCATGAACACGCCGCGGTAGTTGAGCCACGCGAGCATCGCGATCGACAGCACCACGAACGGACGCGGATCGAGGTCGGCGTGACCGAACTCGCCCGCGACGGCCTTCATGAGGTCGCCCACCACCAGCGCGTCACCGGCTTCGAGCATGGTGTAGGCCATCACCAGATACAGCCCCACGTTGAAGGCCATGAGCGGCCCCACGATGTGCTTCGCCTGGGTGTACTGCCCGCCCGCGGCCGCCACCGTGGACGTCACTTCCGAATCGATCATCGCCACACAGGTGTAGAGCAGACCCACCACCCAGCACGCGATCAGCGAACCGTAGGCGCCGCCCTTGCCCACGGAGAAGTTCCAGCCCATGAACTCGCCCACCAGCACGATGCCCACGCCCAACGCCCACACGTGCACCGGGCCCAGCACCTTGAGCAGGGCGATGCGCGCCGGCTGACCGGAACTGCCGCCCGCGGCGGCCGTCGTTGCCTCACTCATCGATGCCTCCCCGAGACCGCCACATCATTCCTCGCCTTCGCGCGAGGACAGCAGGAAATCCTCCTGGAACTTCCGCCCCACGCCCCAGGCGTCGATCAGCATCCAGAGGAAGAGCAGGACCGAGACGGCCCATGCGGCATAGCTCAGCAGATCCCACAGGTCCATTGAGTGCTTCCTTCAGTTGCCGCCGTTGCCGAACCGTTCGCGCACCACTTCGCGGTACTCGCGGTCGGAGATGCGGAACACGAAGACGAAGTAGCCCACGATCACCGCGATCGTGACGATCAGCGCGGTCGGATCGACGGTGTAGTCGAACCGGTTCTCGACGATGGGCTGCGCCGTCTCGGGCGTGTAGCCCAGTTTCTCCCACTGCTGCGCCTGCGCCGGCGTCTGGCCGAGGGATTGCCAGGTCGCGGCGGCCTTGGCCGCTTCCGCCTGCACCTCCGGGGGCGGTGCCGCGCTGTGGCCCGCCTTGAGATACACCGGCGCCAGCAAGCAGATGAACACCAGCACCATCAGCAGGATGCTGTCGATGAACTGACCCACGCCCGCCTGCTTCGGGGGCTCGTAGTGCTGCGCCATGTCGTTCTCCCGTGGCTACCGACAACCGATCGACGCGCACCGCCGTGGCGACGCACGCCACCATCACCCGACTGCCGCGCTATCTGGCGCGGTTCTGGTCCAGGTGACGGATGTCCAGACCGTAGATGTGTTCCTTGTCCTCGCGGTAGTGACGGATCATCGCGAGGATCGAAGCGGTGTTGAACGCGAGGAGAAACAGCGCCGCGATCGCGAGCGCCAGGCGTATGCCGCCGTTCGAGACGAGCGAGTCCACCGCGAAGTAGACGAAGCCCGTGCACAGCCAGAGCAGGGCGACGAACAGCAGCGCCATGAACCGGTCGCGTGCGAACATGCGGTCGATGCGTGAGGCGAGTGACTCCGCCATCGACTCCTCCCGTGACTTGAGCTTAGATCTCGTTATTGGTCGATCCGCCACTCGCGCGGGAACGCAACCCCGCGGCACGCTGATAACTGCGGCGAACCTTTGTTTCGTGCGAGTGGCTTTGTACTCCCCGCCGTTTTGGACTGTCAAGCGCGATCCATGCTGCGACCGCAAACCACGCAGCAATCAAGGTTGTCGAAAAAACCCGTGGGCTATACTCCGCCGACCTGATCGACCCGGCAGCACGTCGCCCGCATCGCATTCATGACCGTTCCCAATCTCGTCACCGCTCTCACCGGACCGCTGCTCGAACTCGAGCGCCAGATCCTCGACGCGCAGCCCGCCATCGAACACTGGCTGCGCGGCCAATGGCTCGAGCATGCGGCGCCGTTCTACGCTTCCGTGGACCTGCGCAACGCCGGCTTCAAGCTAGCGCCGGTGGACACCAACCTCTTTCCCGGCGGCTTCAACAATCTCGCCCCGGAATTCATGCCGCTGTGCGTGCAGGCGATCATGGTCGCCGTGGAGAAGATCTGTCCGGACGCCCGCGGCGTGCTGCTGGTGCCCGAGAACCACACGCGCAACACGTTCTATCTGCAGAACGTGGCGACGCTGCAATCGATCCTGCGACAGGCCGGCATGAAGGTGCGCGTCGGCACGCTGATTCCCGAGATCACGACACCCACGGAACTCGCGTTGCCCGACGGTCGCAAGCTGCTGCTCGAGCCGATCGTCCGCTCCGCTCGCCGTGTGGGACTGGCGGATTTCGATCCGTGCACCATCCTGCTCAACAACGACCTGTCGGCGGGCATTCCCAAGGTCCTCGAAGGCATCGACCAGCCGATCATCCCGCCGCTGCACGCGGGCTGGTCGACGCGTCTCAAGTCGAACCATTTCGCTGCCTACAGCGAGGTGGCGAAGGAGTTCGCCGACCTGATCGGCATCGATCCCTGGCTTATCGACCCCTATTTCGGCGTCTGCGGCGAGATCAACTTCCAGGAACGCACCGGCGAGGAGTGCCTGGCGGGCTGGGTCGACGACATCCTGAAGCGCACGGCGGTGAAGTACCGCGAGTACGGCATCACGCAGCAGCCGTTCGTGATCGTGAAGGCCGATGCCGGCACCTACGGCATGGGCATCATGTCGGTGAAGAGCCCGGACGACGTGAAGGGCCTGAACCGCAAGCAGCGCAACAAGATGGCGGTGGTAAAGGAAGGCCTGGAGGTCTCGAACGTGATGGTGCAGGAAGGCGTTCCCACCTTCGAGAACGTGAACGACGCGGTGGCCGAACCCGTGGTCTACATGATCGACCACTTCGTGGTGGGCGGTTTCTATCGCGTGCACACCGAGCGCGGTCCGGACGAGAACCTGAATGCGCCGGGCATGCACTTCGTGCCGCTCGCGTTCGACACGCACTGTTCGCAACCCGACTTCGACGTGTCGCCGCATGCCCCGCCCAACCGCTTCTACTCCTACGGCGTGGTCGCGCGGCTCGCGCTGCTCGCCGCATCGCTGGAACTGGAACGCACCGAGCCGGCCCTCGAAGCGGTAGCCTGAAGTGAAACGGCCCCCACGCTCCCTGCGGTCGCTGCCCCCAAAGGGGGCGCGTCGGTGGCTTGGGGCGGCCCGGCGCCATTGACAGTACGCATCGGCATGGACATCGCGTTCGTCCTCGATCCGCTCGAGTCGATCAAGCCGTACAAGGATTCGTCGTTCGCGATGATGCGCGCCGCTGCCGCGCGCGGGCATCGCCTGTTCGTACTGTTCCAGGAAGACCTGGTGTGGACCGGCAACGCGGTGCAGGCCCGCGCCAGCGAACTGCAGCTCACCGGGAGCGAGGACGACTGGTATCGCGTCGTCGGCGAATCCACGGGCGAACTCGCGCGGTTCGGCGCGGTGCTGATGCGCAAGGATCCGCCGTTCGACACCGAGTACCTCTACAGCACCTTCCTGCTGGAACTGGCCGAAGCGAGCGGCGCGCGCGTCTACAACAGCCCGCGCAGCCTGCGCGACTTCAACGAGAAGCTCGCGATCGCCCGGTTTCCGCAGTTCACCGCGCCGACCCTGGTGACGCGGCAGGAGCATGCGATCCGCGCCTTCCTCGCGGAGCACGGCGACATCGTCCTGAAGCCGCTGGACGGCATGGGCGGCGCGTCGGTCTTCCGCATCCGGGCCGACGACCCGAACGTGGGCGTGATCATCGAGACGCTGACCCTGCACGGCCGGCGCACCGCCATGGCGCAGCGCTTCATTCCCGACATCGTCCGGGGCGACAAGCGCATCCTGCTGATCGACGGCGTGCCTGTGCCCTACGCGCTGGCGCGCATCCCCAAGGCCGGCGAGACCCGCGGCAACCTGGCCGCCGGCGGCACCGGCGTCGCCCAGCCGCTGTCGGCGCGCGACCGGGAGATCGCGGAGGGCGTGGGACCGGTGGCGAAGGCCCACGGCCTGCTGATCGTCGGCCTGGACGTGATCGGCGACTGCTTGACCGAGGTCAACGTCACCAGCCCGACCTGCATGCGGGAGATCCTGGACCAGACCGGGTTCGATACCCCTGCCCTGGTGATGGATGCTCTCGAGCGCCGGGCGTAGAATCCGCGCGCGTCCCTTCTTCTTCAAGGTACATGGTCGGCATCCTCATCGTCGCCCACGGCACTCTGGGCGAGAGCCTGATCCACTGCGCGAGCCACGTCATGGGCACCCGCCCGCCCCAGCTCATGCAGATCGGCGTCACGGTGCACGACGACCCGGCCCAGATCCTGCCCCAGGCCCTGCGCCTGGTGAAGCAGCTCGACCACGGCAACGGGGTGCTCGTGCTGACCGACGTGTACGGCGCCACCCCCGGCAACATCGCCGCGCGGCTCCTCATCCCGAACCGGGTCGAGGGCGTGGCGGGCGTGAATCTCCCGATGCTCGTGCGGGCGCTGACCTACCGCAACGAGCCGCTCAAGACCGTCGTCGCCAAGGCCATGTCGGGCGGCGTCGAAGGGGTTTTCCGCATGCCGCCGGCGATCGAGAATGCAGCGACGGGAAGTTGATATCGTCAATAAGCTGGGACTGCACGCGCGCGCCTCGGCCAAGCTGACGCAGCTCGCGGGCAAGTACCAGTGCGAGGTTTGGCTGTCGCGCAATGGCCGCCGCGTGAACGCGAAGAGCATCATGGGTGTGATGATGCTGGCGGCGGCGAAGGGCTCGAAGATCGAGATCGAGACCGACGGCACCGACGAGACCGACGCTATGGAGGCGCTGGTGCAGCTGATCGCGGAGAAGTTCGGAGAAAGCGAGTAAGGCCGTGACTGGTGACCCGTGACTGGTTGGCGCGGCCGCCGCCGCGCCTTGCGCAAGTTCGTCGCGAGCCCCGGATACCAGTCACGAGTCACCAGTCACGAGTCACCAAACCCAATGTCCTTCACCCTCCACGGCCTGGGCGTTTCCAGCGGCATCGCCATCGGGCGCGCGCACCTCGTTTCGCACGCTCAGCTCGAGGTGCCGCACCTCGAGATTCCCGAGGACCGCATCGCGCAGGAGCAGGCGCGTTTCGACACGGCCCTGGCGCGCGTCCGGCGCGAACTGTCCGAACTCGCGAACGACATTCCAGAGAATGCGCCACCGGAATTCGAGGCATTCCTCAACGTCCACCTGATGATCCTCGGCGACGAGACGCTCGCCGTGGCGCCGAAGACCCTGATCGCGAGCCAGCGCTGCAACGCCGAATGGGCGCTCAAGCAGCAGATGGACGCGCTGCTCGCGCAGTTCGACGAGATCGATGATCCGTATCTCCGTGCCCGCAAGACCGACGTGATCCAGGTGGTCGAACGGGTCCTCGCGGCGCTGCTGCTCGACACCACCAGCGCGGCGACGATCGCGACACCCGAGGACGGCAGCATCCTGGTGGCCCACGACCTGTCGCCGGCGGACGTGATCCAGTTCAAGCAGCACAAGTTCGCGAGCTTCATCACCGACGTGGGCGGCACCACGTCGCACACCGCGATCGTCGCGCGCAGCCTGGGCATTCCTTCCATCGTGGCGCTGCATCACGCGCGGCGCCTGGTGCGCGAGGAGGAGCTGCTGATCGTCGACGGCTCCCATGGCGTGGTCATCGTCAATCCCGACGAAACCACGCTCGCGGAGTACCGCCTGCGCCAGGAGGAATGGGATCTCGAGCGGCAGAAGCTGCGCCGGCTGAAGACCACGCGCTCGGCGACGCTCGACGGCACGCGCATCGAACTGCAGGCCAACATCGAGCTGCCCGACGACGTCGCTCAGGCCAAGGACAACGGCGCCGCCGGCGTCGGCCTGTTCCGCACCGAGTTCCTCTATCTCAACCGGCGCGACCTGCCGACCGAGGACGAACAGTTCGAGGCCTACCGCCGGGTGGCCGAGGAGATGGACGGCCTGCCGGTCACCATCCGCACCTTCGATCTCGGCGCCGACAAGGCGCTGCTCGACACCGAGCGCGTGTCCACCAATCCGGCGCTGGGCCTGCGCGCCATCCGCCTCTGCCTCGCCGAACCGCTGATGTTCTTCGGGCAGCTGCGCGCGATCCTGCGCGCGTCGGCCTACGGCAAGGTGAAGATCCTGGTGCCGATGCTCTCCGGCGTGCACGAGCTCAACCAGACGCTGCACCTGATCGACGAGGCGAAGCGCAGTCTCGATCAGGACGGCCTCCGCTACGACCCGGCGGTGCCCATCGGCGGCATGATCGAGATCCCGGCGGCGGCCCTGTCGCTCGGCATCTTCACACGCAAGCTGGACTTCCTGTCGATCGGCACCAACGACCTGATCCAGTACACGCTCGCTATCGATCGCACCGACGACGCAGTGGCGCACCTCTACGATCCGCTGCACCCCGCCGTGCTGCATCTCGTCGCGAGCATCATCCAGGGCGCCGCCAAGGCCGGCAAGCCGGTGGCGGTGTGCGGCGAGATGGCCGGCGACACGACGCTCACGCGGCTGCTGCTCGGCTTCGGGTTGCGGCAGTTCTCGATGCATCCGGCGAACCTGCTGTCGGTGAAGCAGATCGTGCTCAAGTCCGATCTGGTAGAGACCTCGAATTTCGCGCGCCGCATGCTGCGGACCGACGAACCCGAGAAGCTCTACGCGCTGCTCGCCAAGCTCAACGACGCGTGAACCTCGACTCCGAACAGCTCGCGAGACACCTCGAACGCCAGTTGGCGCCGCTGTACCTGGTGTATGGCGAGGAAGCGTTGCTCGCCCTCGAAGCCGCGGACCGCATCCGCGCCGCGGCCCGCCGCAAGGGCTATTCGGAACGCGAGGTGCTGATCGCCGAACCGGGGTTCGAATGGCGCCGGCTCCAGGCAAGCGGTGCGAGCCTGTCGCTGTTCGCGACGCAAAGGCTGATCGAGCTGCGCATCCCGGGCAGCGGACCCGGGGTCGAAGGCGCGGAAGCCCTGAGCACCCATGCAGGGAATCTGCCACCCGATACGCTCACGCTGATCACGATCGGCAAGCTCGATGGCCGAACACGCAAGAGCGCATGGTTCACCGCCCTCGAGGCGGCCGGCGTCGCGGTGCATGCGCAGAAGGTCACCGTCGACCGACTGCCGCAGTGGCTCGCGGGACGCCTCGGCGGTCAAGGGCATCAGGTGGACGAACCCACGCTCGAGTATCTGGCAGCCCGCGTCGAAGGCAATCTGATGGCGGCCCATCAGGAGGTGCAGAAGCTCGCCCTGCTGTTTCCGCCCGGCCGCATCGCGCCGGAAGATATCAAGGGCGCCGTGCTCGACGTCGCGCGCTACGACGCGTTCGACCTCGGTCCGGCAGTGCTGAAGGGTGAGGCCGGTCATTTCGCGCGCATGCTGGATGGCCTCGAGGCCGAAGGCGCCGGACCGCCGCTGGTGCTGTGGGCCCTGGCGGAAGAAGCCCGTGCGCTGCTCACGATCCGCGCCGCCACCGCGCGCGGCGTGCCCACGCAGCAGGCGCTGCGCGATGCGCGCGTCTGGGGCGAACGCCAGGGGCCGATCCAGCAGGCGCTGCGCCGGCTCGACATCCCGGCGCTGGAACGCATGCTCGAGCACGCAGCCCGCATCGACCGCATCGCGAAAGGGGTCGCCCCCGGCGCGGTATGGGACGAACTGCGGACGCTCGGGCTGACGCTGGCAGGGACAGCACCGGAACCGCGCTAGAATCCGTCCATCGGTTTCTAAGGTGGAACTCTTGGACGTCCAGTCTTACATGCACGGTGTCGGTCGGGCCGCTCGCGCGGCCTCGCGCGAACTCGCGCGCGCCGACACCGCCGCCAAGAACGCTGCGCTCGAAGCGATGGCTGCTGCCATCGAACGCGATCGCGAGCGCCTGCTCGCGGCCAATGCGGAGGACGTGGCGGAGGCGAAGCGCAAAGGCCTCGACCCGGCGCTGGTGGACCGTCTGGTGCTCACGGAGAAGGGCGTGGCCTCCATGGCCCAGGGCCTGCGCGAGATCGCGCAGCTGCCCGACCCGATCGGCGAGATTTCCGGCATGGCCTACCGGCCGAGCGGCATCCAGGTGGGCCGCATGCGCGTGCCGCTGGGCGTGATCGGCATCATCTACGAGGCGCGCCCGAACGTGACCGCCGACGCGGCCGGCCTGTGTCTCAAGTCCGGCAACGCGGCGATCCTCCGTGGGGGCTCCGAGGCAATCCGCTGTAATCAGGCGATCGCCGCGTGCGTCCGCGAAGGCCTCGAGGCCGCCGGACTGCCGGAAGCGGCGGTCCAGGTGATCGAGACCACCGATCGCGCCGCGGTGGGCGAACTCATCACCATGCGCGACTACGTCGACGTGATCGTGCCGCGCGGGGGCAAGGGCCTGATCGAACGCATCAGCGCCGAATCGCGCATTCCGGTGATCAAGCATCTGGACGGTGTGTGCCACGTCTACATCGACGACCGCGCCGACCTCACCAAGGCGATCCGCATCGCCGACAACGCCAAGACCCAGCGCTACGGCACCTGCAACACCATGGAGACGCTACTGGTGCACGTGACCATCGCGCCCCGTGCGCTGCCGCTGCTCGCGCAGATCTATCGCGAGAAGGGCGTAGAGCTGCGCGGCTGCGAGCGCGCGCGCGCCATCGTCGACTTCATGAAACCCGCCGCCGAGGAGGACTGGTACGCCGAGTACCTGGCCCCCATCCTGGCGGTACGCGTGGTGGATGACCTCGACGCCGCCATCGAGCACATCGCGGTCTACGGTTCCCAGCACACCGACGCCATCGTCACCGAGGACTACACGCGTGCCCGGCGCTTCCTGCGGGAAGTGGACTCGAGTTCGGTCATGGTGAACGCGTCGACGCGCTTCGCCGACGGCTTCGAGTACGGACTCGGCGCCGAGATCGGCATCTCCACCGACAAGCTGCATGCGCGCGGCCCGGTGGGTCTGGACGGGTTGACCTCGCTCAAGTACATCGTCCTCGGCGACGGTCAGATCCGATCCTGAGGGCGGCCGCCGATGGCGTGGTGGGGAGTTCTCAAACATGCACCGTGGGGCGAGATCGCCAAGGCGGCCTCACGCGTGCCGGAGTTCGTGCGCGACTTCCGCAAGACCGCGGCGAACAACGAACCGGTGCCGCCGACCACTTCCACGCCGGTACCGGACGCGGAGCAGCTCAAGTTCGAGATCGAAGTACTCAAGTCCAACCTCGAGCGCCTGCGCGCCTATTCCGAATCCCAGACGGCCGCCATGGACACCCAGTCCAAGGCGCTCACCGAGAGTTTCCGCGCGATCACCGCGCGCATGCGCACGCTGACCTGGATCACCGGCATCTCGGTGATCGTCGCCGTGATCGCGCTGATCGTCGCCTGGACGCGATGAAACCGAACCACAACCCGGGAGTGTTCCCTTGCCTAACGTGATCGAAGTCCGCGTGCCCGACATCGGCGACTTCAAGGACGTACCCATCATCGAACTGCTGGTGAAACCCGGCGACACGGTCGCAGCCGAGGATTCGCTGATCACGCTCGAATCCGACAAGGCGACCATGGAAGTGCCGGCACCCACCGCCGGCGTGGTGAAGGAGCTGAAGGTCAAGGTGGGCGACAAGGTCGCCCAGGGCACGCTGATCCTGATGCTGGAGGTGAGCGGTGCCGCTGCAGCCGCCGCTCCGGCGACAGCGCCGACACCGGCGCCGGCCGCTGCCGCACCGTCGGCCGCGCCCGCACCGAAACCTGCGCCCGCTGCGCCTTCGTCCTTCGCGAAGGGCGACGTGCATGCCGAAGTGGTCGTGCTCGGTTCCGGTCCCGGCGGCTACACCGCGGCGTTCCGTGCGGCTGACCTCGGCAAGAAGGTGGTGCTGATCGAACGCTATCCGACGCTGGGTGGCGTGTGTCTCAACGTCGGCTGCATTCCCTCGAAGGCGCTGCTGCACGCGGCGCGCGTGGTGTCGGAGGCCGACGAGATGTCGCACTTCGGCGTGAAGTTCGCGAAGCCCGAGATCGACGTCGACGCGCTGCGCGCCTGGAAGAACGGCATCGTCGTGCGGTTGACCAAGGGTCTGGGCGGCCTTGCCAAGCAGCGCAAGGTGGAGGTCGTGACCGGCGTGGGCAAGTTCACCTCGCCGCACATGATCGAAGTCGCGACCGCCGATGGCGGGCGGAAGACCGTGTCGTTCGACCACTGCATCATCGCGGCCGGCTCGTCGGTGGCACGCATTCCCGGCTTCCCCTACGACGACGTGCGGCTGATGGATTCCACGGGTGCCCTCGAACTGCAGGAGGTCCCGAAGCGCCTGCTGGTCATCGGCGGCGGCATCATCGGCCTCGAGATGGCATGCGTGTATCACGCGCTCGGCTCGAAGATCAGCGTCGTGGAACTCGCCGACGGACTGATCCCCGGTGCCGATCGCGACATCGTGAAGCCGCTGCACAAGGTCATCGAGAAGAAGTACGAGGCGATCCTGCTCAAGACCAAGGTCGCGAAACTCACCGCGACCAAGGCCGGGCTGGAAGCGACCTTCGAAGGCGAAGGTGCGCCGGCGCCGCAGGTCTACGACCGCGTGCTGATGGCCGTGGGGCGCCGCCCCAACGGGCGCGACATCGGTGCCGAACAGGCGGGCGTCACCGTGAACGAGCGTGGCTACATCCCCGTGGACAAGCAGCAGCGCACCAACGTCCCGCACATCCACGCCATCGGCGACGTGTGCGGCGAGCCGATGCTCGCGCACAAGGCCACGCACGAGGGCAAGCTCGCCGCGGAGGTCATCGCCGGCCACAAGGGCGCGTTCGACGCACGGACCATCCCGTCGGTGGCGTACACCGACCCCGAAGTGGCCTGGATGGGTCTCACCGAAACGCACGCCAAGGCCCAGGGCATCGAATACGAGAAGGCGACGTTCCCCTGGGCCGCCAGCGGCCGCGCACTCGCCACCGGGCGCGACGAGGGCATGACCAAACTGCTGTTCGAGAAGGGCACGCGACGGCTGCTCGGTGCGGCGATGGTCGGACCGAACGCCGGCGAGCTGATCGCGGAGACCGTGCTCGCGCTGGAGATGGGCGCGGACGCCGAGGACATCGGTCTCACCATCCATCCGCACCCGACGCTTTCGGAGACCGTGTTCTTCGCTGCCGAGATCGCGGAGGGCAGCATCACCGACCTCTACATGCCCAAACGTTGATGCCCGGAGACATCTTCATCCCGCTGCTCGCCCCGCCGCAGGCTCAGCGGGGCGAGGCCTGGTGGTTCGTGTTCCGCGGTGCCAACCTGCTGGTCCGGAAAGAGGAGGGTCGCGCGCACGTGCCGTTCGTCCGGAGTCTCGACGAGCTGGGGCTCGCGCCGATCCGCTCGCAGTTCCTCGGCGTCGTGGGCGAGGCCCATGTCTACTCCGCCGAGTGCACGGAGGAAACGGAACCGCCGCAGGAAATGACCTGGGCCGGGCTGCGGAGCCTGTTCGGCGCCATCGACGACGACACCTTCGCGCTTGCCGGGCGCGCGTTCCAGATCATGGACTGGGACCGGTCGCATCAGTTCTGCGGTCGGTGCGGCACGCCGACCGAACGCAAGCTCGCAGAGCGTTCCCGCGCCTGCCCCAACTGCGGTCAGGTGCACTATCCGCGGCTGGCGCCGGTGGCGATGGCGCTGGTTCATCGCGGTGATGAGTTGCTGCTCGCGCGCTCGCCGCATTTCGCGCCGGGCATGTTCAGCGCACTCGCCGGCTTCGTCGAACCCGGCGAAAGCCTGGAGCAGTGCCTGATTCGCGAGGTGAAGGAGGAAGTCGGCGTGGAAGTGACGAACGTGCGCTACTTCTCGAGCCAGCCCTGGCCGTTTCCCCATTCGCTGATGGTCGCGTTCCATTGCGACTGGGTGCGCGGCGACATCGTGCCCCAGGAAGGTGAGATCGAAGCGGCCGACTGGTTCACGCGCGAGCGCCCACCGCCCGTGCTGCCGGGACGGCTGAGCATCGCGCGGCGGTTGATCGACAGCGTCTGGAAGACGTAGTCGCCGGCTTCAGCGGGCGCGCTTGACCGGCGCCGCACGGCTCGGGACACCGCGTGCCGCATCCAGCATGCGCTGCAGGGCGGCCGCCATCGGGCGTGCCTCGGCTTCCCCGAGCTGTGAATCGAAGACCTCGCGGATGCCGGCCTCGTAGGTCGGCCACATCTTCCGCCGCACTTCCCGGCCCTCGGTCGTGATGACGGCATAGGCGCCGCGGCGGTCCTCCTCGGAGCGTTCGCGCGCCACCAGACCGCCTTCCTCGAGGCGGTCCACCAGCCGCGTGAGGTTGCTGCGCGACAGGACCACGTGGTCGGCCAGTTCGCTCATGCGAAGGCGCCGCTCCGGCGCCCGCTCCAGCGCCCACAAAACGTCGTACCACGCCAGTGGCGGCAGGCCCGCTCCCGCCAGGCGCGCCTCGATGCGTTCCACCAGGACCGCATGGGCCGTCAGGAACAGCGGCCACACCGATCCCGCCGGCGTTTCGAATCCCCTTCCCATGGTCGATCTCCTTCGTTGAAAAAATAATAGTTGCATTCACAATTAATTTCAAGCAACGTGTAATTGCAATCGCAATGATTGTGAACTCAACTTATTGCCAACTTGCCGAAAGGAAACCCCATGAACCAGACCATCAGCCGCGAAGCCCTCGCCGCCAGCCTGCAATCCGCCACGCCGCCGGTCGTGCTCGAAGCCCTGCCCGAGAAGTACTACGCGCAGAAGCACCTGCCGGGCGCGCTGCACATGCCGCACGACCAGGTGGACGCCCTGGCCGCCGGCCTCATCCCGTCGAAGTCCGCGCCGGTCGTCGTGTATTGCGCCAGCGCCACCTGCCAGAACTCGCACATCGCCGCGCGGCGCCTGACGCAACTCGGCTACGACAACGTGCGCGTATACGCGGGCGGAAAGCAGGATTGGGAGGCGGCGGGTCTGCCTTTCGATGAGACGGTGGCTGCGTAAGCATCACGACTTGCATCGGAAGGGCCACCTCATTTACCAGGAAGGAAGCGAAGGAACGCGAAAGAAAAAGCACGAGCAGTCCTTCGCTCACCTTCGCGTCCTTCGCGGTCCAGAACTTTTTTCATAGGAGAGGATCGTGCACCAATCATCGAGTTCCGCCGACTGGGGCGCGCTGCTGTTGCGCCTTGCCCTCGGCACCATGTGGATCTCCCACGCACTGCTCAAGATCCTGGTGTTCACCCTGCCCGGCGCCGCGCAGTTCTTCGACTCGGTCGGCCTGCCCGGCGTACTGGTCTACCCCGTGGTCGGCGCGGAACTGCTGGGCGGCACCGCCATCCTGCTCGGCCTGCAAGGCCGCATCGTGTCGGTGCTGCTCATCCCCATCCTGCTGGTGGCGGCGTGGGTGCACTGGCCCACCGGCTGGGTGTTCACGAGCCCCGGTGGCGGGTGGGAGTACCCGGTGTTCCTGGCTGCCGTCTCGGCCGTGCACGCCCTGATCGGCGACGGTGCATTCGCATGGCGTCCGACGTGGGCGGTCAGGATCGGCCACGGTCCGGTGGCCGTTCGTTGAACTAAACGCTTGCCCCATAATCCACGATCTGTCGGTGGCGCTGCCGCCGGCGGATCGTGCACATTCCAAGAGGCAAGCCTTCCATGAAATTGCTCCAGCGCTGCACCGCCGCGCTCGCCGGCGCCATCCTGTGCCTGCAGCTCACCGCGCCCGCCCGGGCCGACAGCGTCAACATCGGCCACGTCAACCTGAGCTTCTACGAAGCCACGGCCAGCGTGATCCAGCTCCTGCTAGAGCGTTCCGGATGGAACGTCTCGCTCAAGGCGGGCAGTCACAGCAACATCTACCCGCTGGTCGCGAAGGGCGATCTCGACCTGTACGTGGCCGCCTGGCTGCCGTACGCCCACGCGCAGTACTGGAACGAGTACCAGCAGAACCTGGTCAAGCTCGGTCCGCTGTTCGAGGACGCGAAGCTGTTCTGGGCGGTCCCGGCCTACGTCCCCGAGTCCGACGTGAAGAGCGTCGCGGATCTGAAGAAGCCCGAGGTGGCCGCGAAGATGGTCAAGGCCATCCGCGGCACGCTGCCCGACAGCGGCATCATGATCGGTTCGAAGAAGATCTTCGACTCGTACGGCCTCGGCGAAGCCGGCTATGAACTGGTGCCCGGTCCGGCGAAGGAGTGGCTCGCCAACATCAACGAACGCATGGCCGCCGGCGACTGGTTCGTGATGCCGCTGTGGCAGCCGCAGTATCTAAACCGCGCCTACAAGCTGCGCATCCTGGACGAGCCGCAGCAGTTCCTCGGCGGATCCAACGTCGCCTACCTGGTCGCGAATCGCGAGTTCGCGTCGAAGCTTTCGAAGAAGCAGCGGGCGATGCTGGGCCGCATCGAGTTGTCGCTGCGCGCGGTGACCGAGATGGACTACTGGGTGAACGTGGAGAAGATGACTCCGCGCGACGCGGCGCGACGCTGGATCGGCGCCCATCCCACCACCGTCACCTACTGGATCGAAGGTACCGGCGAAGAGTAGTGACCCAGGGCCCGTCAACACCAAGAACGAGCCTGCGTGACCTCCATGACGAGCGCAATCAAGGCGCAAAGCACAGCTGGGGCACCACCCCCAGCGAGCATTTGTAACGCGGAGTGCGCTCGTCATGGAGGATCACCCGAAGGGCTGGGGGCCATGAAGGCCCAGGGCGTTGTTACGAGCTCCTGGTGTAGGTCGACTACACGGCCTCGCTCGCGCCTAGCTGTGAAGCGTCAAGAGGTTGTTTCTCGACAAAGGAAGTCGGGACATTGGCACCGCACCGCCGATACCCTGGTGGGAACGGTGCCAGTTGTAGTGATGCTGCCAGTAGGCCAGCGCCTGGGTGC